>Ga0208854_1000081_pt1 | contig 20006 bp, 5 predicted proteins | sample LakMenEpi30Nov11_FD_150748 | JGI IMG/M metagenome (GOLD analysis project Ga0208854, IMG submission 150748) | Freshwater microbial communities from Lake Mendota, WI - 30NOV2011 deep hole epilimnion (SPAdes) | ecosystem: Environmental > Aquatic > Freshwater > Lake > Epilimnion/Euphotic zone ...
GGTCTTTTGATCTAAGAAGTTTAACGTCAGCATAGTTATACCCAAAAGTTAGTCTATATATTCTACCTTATATCTACTTAGAGTGATGACAGCTTACCCATTGACCAGCCATCACTGCTGATATGGTGCATATTTAGTAGCAAAATAAATTGATTGTCTTTTAATTGTAGTAATTTAGCTTTAAATAAAGGGCCAGTCTTGAGATTAAATGGTTCTTGAACATGATTATTGATTAATGTTTGAACCGTTACAGACTGAGTGGGTTGATCAAGATTGCTTAAATCTTGTAGGCTCAACACATTGAAATTTTCTATCTTTTTAATCCGAATCTGGGGTTGTCCTTCAACGGTCGGAAAATACATCCGCAAACTTTCATGACGATTGATGACATAGGCTAAACTCTCAGAAAGAGCATTAACATTAAGCTTTCCCTCTAATTGTAAACAAATTGGCATATTATAGGTTGCATTAGAGTTTTCCATTTGCCCTAAAAACCAAAGTCTTTGTTGAGCAAAAGAAAGCTGTTTTAACGCATTTTTGGGTAATTTAGGAATATCTTTTTGAGATGTAACGGCTTGGTCTTTAGCTGTATTTAAAAAAGCTAAAATCTCGGTTTTATTAATTTTTATTTGTTGGATTAATTCAGCAGGAATGTCATTTTTTGTCTTCCGAAGGCGTAACTTGTCTCCATCAGCAGAAATTCGACATCCAAGTTGTCGTAACTCTCCCATTAAGTTGATAATTTGTTGATCATTACTCATAGTTCAATTTCCTCTTCATCTAAATCTAAGGGTTGAGAATCTTCTGGAGCATTAACCCATAAACAGGTATCAAGATAGTCCGCTAATTCCTTGAGAATGGGATATTCAAATAATTTACTTACAGATAATTCGATTTGAAATTGCTCCCGAATACGGCTAATTAATTGAGTTGCTAATAAAGAATGTCCTCCTAGGTAAAAGAAATTATCTTGGCGAGAAATCCCTTCGTATTTAAGCAATTTCGACCAGATAGCGGCCAGGAGCACTTCTGTGATTGTTTGGGGTAATTCAATATCCGTTGAGACAATGAATGCTTCAGGTGCGGGTAAGGCTTTGCGGTCTATTTTTCCATTAGGAGTTAGGGGTAATTTCGACTTTTGAATAAAATGGCTAGGAATCATATACTCAGGGAGAGTTTGCCCTAAAAAATCTCGCCACTGGTTGCTTAAAACTGGATCAATAGAATTAGGATTAACAGTTAAAGGTTGATTTGCATAATCTTGCCAAGATTGAGAATTTACAGTCTGTTTCAACGCAAAACGCGGCTGACTAAAAGGATAGGTTGTATTGAGTTGAAAAATGACTTGATAAGTGGAAAATTCGCGATCGCTATATTGAATAAATGGAGTATAGGGTAAGTTCTCCGTTAAGGTTCGTAATGCTTCAGGGTTGATACCCGTTTCCATCTGGCTTAAAACGGCTTTTAACTGTTTAACCGTTCCCTCAAACTCAGGAATTTTTTCCAATAATACCATTTCTGAAATCAGACGAATATTGGGGATGTCTTGAATCCCTAACAAATCAGGTTTTTGAGTGTCTAAAATGCGTTGAATCTTTTCTAGATTAAGTTGTTCCACTTCCCAGTTTAACCATTGCCATTCTGTAACTAATGTTTGAGGTTGATCTAAATACAGGACAACATCGTAACGGAAGCGATTCATTTCTGTTTGATTATAACCTCGTTTTAATTCGATTTGGACTTGACTAATCCGAGGATATTTTTGTTTTAGGGCAATAAAGAAATTAGGATCAATCAATAATTCTTCTTCTGTCCTCAGGCTGTTTCTAATTCGTTGACGTAATTCGTTAATCGCTAAGTCATCATCCCCACGATAGAATTCAACGGCTGTATGGAAAGCCTCTAGAAGTTTAAAGTTTCTCACATCTCCGATTAAAATTTTGCCCTCTGTCTCTAAGGAATTAATGACCCCCTCTAAAACCTCTAATAAGTAATCAATGGAAGGGAAATATTGAATGACAGAATTGAGAATAACTAAGTCATAACTTTGGGGAGTAATTCCCTCAAACTGATTCGCTGGACTCTGTTTTAATGTAACCTTTTTCTCAAGATTTTGTAATCTTAAATTTTCCTGAACATACTGTAAAGCTTTGGTTGAAAAATCTGTCCCGATAAAAGTTTGACAATGGGGAGCAATTTTAAATAACAACATCCCTGTTCCACAGCCAATTTCCCAAACTCGTTTAGGCGCTAATTCTAGAATTTGTTCAACCGTTTTGTCTCGCCATTCTTCCATCTCTGTCTTAGCATAGGGTTGTCCTGTGTAGCTATCATTCCAACCTGTAAAATTAAGTGTGGGGTCATCAATTTCAGTATCTTGCTGATAGTAGCCATCATCAAAAATACTCTGCCACAGTTCTACTTGTTGCCCTGCTAGTTGTTTTACTTCTGAGTCTTTTCCTGTTTCACTGGGAACAATATAGGCGACTAAACGGGGGTCGAAACCAGTATCTTCCCGCAAAATTACAACAGATTCTTTAATGTTAGGATGTTGGGCTAAGGCAGTTTCGATTTCCCCTAATTCAATGCGAAAACCTCGCAGTTTTACTTGTTGGTCAATGCGTCCTAAAAATTCCAAATTGCTATCAGTTCGCCATTTAGCTAAGTCTCCTGTTTTGTAAATTCGTTCGGTTTTTCCCAAGAGGTTAACTTCAATAAATTTTTCTGATGTTAAGTCTGGACGATTCAAATACCCCCTCGCCAAGCCAACTCCTGCAATAGATAATTCTCCTAACATTCCTGGGGGTAAAAGTTGCTGATTATCATCTAAAATATAAACCCGAATATTATCTAATGGTTTACCAATATTGGGTTTTTGACCATTCGCTTGACAAAGAGAAAGTGTCGCTGTTACCGTTGCTTCTGTAGGGCCATAGCAGTTAAATAAACGTCTTTGATTTGCCCATTTTTCTATCACGTCAGTAGAACAGGCTTCGCCCCCCACCGTTATATTTTCTAAATGGGATAAGTTTGCCTGGGGTAAAACCGATAAGGCGGAAGGAGATAAAAAGCTATGGGTAATTTGGTTCGTTTCTAGAAAATTGACTAAGGTTTGGGTGGGTAGTAATGTTTCTTTTTTTGCTAAATATAAACAAGCACCATGACTAAGATTAGTAGCGATTTCACCAATGGATAAATCAAAACTAAAAGACCCAAATTGAAGTAAACGACTTTGCGGTTTAACGTGAAACAGCTTGCCCCAGTTTAAGCTAAGGTTAACAATTGCTTGATGTTCAATCATCACCCCTTTTGGTTGCCCTGTTGAACCCGAAGTATAAATCACATAAGCTAAATTATCGGGTTTACTGAGAACAGTGGGATTATTAATCGGGCATTGGGCAAATTTATTTTCATCTAAACACAAAACTTGATCCAGTTGAACCCATTGAGCTAAAGGTAATTTGTCTTTAAGGTTACGCTGGGTTAATAAAACTGTTGCTTGACAATCTTCTAAGATTAAACGAATGCGATCGCTGGGATAATGGGGATCAATGGGGACATAGGCGGAACCTGTTTTAAGAATACCTAACATTCCAATAATCATGTCTAGGGAACGTTCAACACAGATACCTATTAAAATGTCTGGTTTAATGGCGTAATGTGTCAGTAAATAATGAGCTAATTGATTCGCTTTGATATTCAGTTGTTGATAGGTTAAACTTTCTTGTTCAAGGACTAAGGCTAAATTATCAGGATTTTCCTGGACTTGTTGCTCAAATAAATCTACTAAGGTTTTGTCCTGGGGATAATGAGTCTCTGTTTGATTCCATAATTGTAACTCTTGCCGATTAGTTTCTGTGAGTAAAGGTAGGGTCTTAATAGACTGTAGCGGATTGCTAACAATTCCCTCTAACAACAATTTAAACTGTTCTGCCATTCTTTGAATGGTGCTGGCTTTAAAGAGATCGGTGGCATATTCCCAGGTACAGTATAGTTGACTATCTCTTTCCACTAAATCTAATAATAAATCTACTTTAGAAAATGGATAAGTTTGCTCCAGATCTTCAACTTTAAGCCCAGTTAAGCTGACATTTTTTCCTGATTTTTCGATATTTTGTAACACAATAACCACTTGATATAAAGGGTTATAACTTAATGTGCGTTCTGGTTGTAGTGTTTCGACCAAATACTCAAAAGGAATATCTTGATTACCATAGGCATCTAAACAGATTTGACGACTTTTTTGTAGTAATTCACTAAAGCTGTGTTCAGGATTAACTTGACTACGCAAAATCAAAGTATTGACGAAAAAACCGAGAGATTTTTCTGTATAATTATGGGTGCGATTGGCAATCCCAGTTCCAATACATAAATCCTCTTGGCGACTGTAACGAGACAGTAAAATACTAAAAGCCGTAAACAGGGTCATAAATAAACTAACTCCCTGTTTTTGACTCAAATTTTTTAATTTTTCAGTCAGTTCTTGACCTAAAGGATATTCTTCTCGTCTCCCTTGATAACTGGGTTTGGCAGGGCGGGGATAATCTGTGGGCAAATCTAACAATTGAGGAGCATTTTTCAGTTGTTTTTTCCAATAATTTTCTTGACTTTCTAGGACTTCCCCCGTTAACCAATGACGCTGCCAAATAGCATAATCACTGTATTGAATCGGCAAAGAGGCTAAGTTCGGCATATTTCCAGCCACAAAAGCATCATAAGCTTGTTCCCATTCGCTTTTGAACACTCCCATTGACCAGCCATCACTGATAATATGGTGCATATTCAAGAGTAATACGTTTTTCTCCGGATTTAATTGCAGTAATTTGGCCTTAAACAGCGGCCCGTTGCTTAAATCAAAGGGATATTGAGCATCGCTATCAATCAGTTCTTGTACCGTTTTAGCTTGAACTTGGGGATCAAGTTCTTGTAAGTCTAAAATTTCCAGTACGTTAATGTCCTCCACATCATGCACAAAAATTTGTGGTTCTCCCGACTGGATGGGGAAAGAGGTACGCAGAATGGTATGACGTGAGAGAAGATAGGCAAAACTATTACGCAACGCTTCTAGATTTAAGTTACCCTCAAGTTGCAGTGCACTGGGCATATTGTAGGTCAGTGAAGTCCCATCCCCTTCTAGTTGGGCCATAAACCAAAGTCTTGATTGAGCAAAGGATAACACCTTCGGTTCCTGGGGGGGCTGGGGGGTGAGAGGAGGTAAGGCGATCGCTCTATTTGCCTGTTCAATTGCTGTTGCTAACTCCGCTAAAATACTCTGCTCAAATACTTTACGAACGGCTAATTCCACCCCAAAACTGTTACGGATACGGGTGACTAATTGAGTGGCTAATAATGAATGTCCCCCTAATTCAAAGAAGTTATCCCGACGACCTACAAACTTGATTTTCAAGAGGTCTTGCCATAAACTAGCTAATAATTCTTCTGTGGGAGTAACAGGCATTTCGCCATTGGTAAATATTTTTAAATCAGGGATAGGTAGGGCTTTTTTATCTAATTTTCCATTGGGTGTTAGGGGAAAAGTTTCCAAGATCATAATCTGACTTGGAATCATGTAATTTGGCAAACGGCTTTTCAGTAAGCTTTTCAGTTCATCCCTGACATCAAGATGTTTTTCTTGCGAGATAATATAAGCCACTAATTGCTGATTATTTTCAGTTTCATATAAGCTGACAACCGCTTCTTTAACGATGGGATGCTCTAACAAAACTGCTTCAATTTCCCCTAATTCAATGCGAAATCCCCGCAGTTTTACTTGCTGATCAATACGTCCTAAAAATTCCAGATTTCCATCATCTCGCCATTTCGCTAAGTCTCCTGTTTTATAAATTCGTTCAGTTTTTCCGAATAGATTAATTTCAATAAATTTCTCAGTTGTTAAGTCTGGACGATTCAAATACCCCCTCGCTAAACAGACTCCTGCAATACATAGTTCTCCTGGGATTCCTGGGGGTAAAATTTGCTGATTCTGATCTACAATATAGACGCGAATATTATCTAATGGTTTACCAATATTGGGTTTTTGACCATTGGCTTGACAAAGAGAAAGCGTCGCTGTTACCGTCGTTTCTGTAGGGCCATAGCAGTTGAATAAACTTCTTTGATTTGACCATTTTTCTACCACTTCAGCAGAACAAGCTTCCCCTCCAACCGCTATATTTTCTAAATGGGACAATTTGGCTTTAGGTAAAACAGACAGGGCTGAAGGAGAAAAAAAGCTATGGGTTATTTGGTTCGTTTCTAGAAAGTTTACTAAGTTTTGAGTTGGCAGTAATGTTTCTTTTTCTGCTAAGTATAAACAAGCACCATGAATGAGATTAGTGGCGATTTCACCAATGGATAAATCAAAACTAAAAGACCCAAATTGAAGTAAACGACTTTGCGGATTAACGTGAAATAATTTGCCCCAATTTAAGCAAAGATTAACAATTGATTGATGTTCAATCATTACCCCTTTCGGTTGTCCTGTTGAACCAGAAGTATAAATCACATAGGCTAGGTGATTAGGATTACTTTGAACTGTTAAATTATAGTTAGGAAATAAGTCATAATCAAACCGATCTAAATCAATAAACTGACTTAAAGATTTTAAGTGGGATAGGGATAATTTATCTTGAACAAAACTCTGGGTTAATAAGACTGAAATTTTACTATTTTCTAAAATAAATTTAATTCTATCTTCTGGATAATCAGAGTCAATGGGAACATAAGCAGCACCCGCTTTTAAAACTCCTAGCAAACCGATAACCATTTCTAATGAACGTTCAGTACAAATGCCAATTAAGCTATCTGGTTCAATCTGATAATTTTCTCGTAAATAATAAGCTAACTGGTTAGCTTTTTGATTGAGTTCTTGGTAAGTTAAAGTTTGTGTTTTAAATACTAATGCTATCTTGTCAGGGTTTTTATTGACTTGTTCTTCAAATAAATCAACTAAAGTCTGATCTTGAAAATAGTTAATATTCGTTTGATTCCAAATTTTTAATTGTTTTTTGTTAGATTCCGTCAGCAACGGTAAAGTATTAATTGATTGTTGAGGATTATTAACAATTCCCTGTAATAAGACCTCTAAATGTTTTACTATCCCTTGAATGGTCTTGGCTTCAAATAAATCTGTCCGATATTCTAATTCTGCGATTAACCCCTGGGGAGTTTCCCGACAAATCAACCCTAAATCAAATAAAGTTGTTTTGTTTTCCCAATCAAAATTACTGATGGTTAACTCTGGTAATTCTAAGGTCTCTTGAGATTCATTTTGTAAGGTAAAAAACACTTGAAATAAGGGATGATTACTCAGTGATCGCTCAATTTGTAATTCATCAATTAATTTCTCAAAGGGTAAGTCTTGATGATCATAAGATGCTAGGGTTCTATCCTTAACCTGTTGCAACAATTCCAAAAAAGTAAGATGTCCTTGTAAATTAGTTCGTAAGGCTAAAGTGTTCACAAAAAAGCCCATTAACGGCTCTAACTCTTGACGGTTTCTATTGGCGATCACCGTTCCAATGACAATATCTTCCTGTCCACTATAGCGATAAAGTAGCACGGTAAAGGCAGTTAGAAGGGTCATAAACAGAGTTGTCTCTGATGTTTGACTTAATCTCTTCAATTGCTGTGTTAAAGTCAGATTGAGATGTAGAGATTGACTAGAACCCTTATAGGTTTGTACAGAGGGACGGGGTTTATCAACGGGAAATTCTAAGAGAGGGGGAGCATTTTTTAACTGTTGCTGCCAATAATTGAGTTGATTTTCTAAGATTTCTCCCTGTAACCATTGTCGCTGCCAATGGGCAAAATCAGCATATTGAAGAGCTAATTTTGGCAAAGAAGCAGGTTTATTCAGGGAAAAAGAGCTATAAAGAGTAGATAATTCTTGACGGAATAGATCAACTGACCAACCATCAAAAATAATGTGATGAATAACCAACAATAAAATGTGAAATTGAGGGTTGATTTTGGGTAATTTTACCCGTAATAAAGGACTTGTGGATAAGTTAAAAGCGATTTGCAGTTCTTCGGTGGCTAATTGTCGGGCTTTCTCTAATTTAATATTTTCTGTCTCTCCCTCTAAGTTAATCACTGGTATGCTTAACTGATAAGGAGGATTAATAACCTGTACAGGAGACTCCTTAACCACAGAAAAAGTCGTCCGTAATACTTCATGACGGTTAATCATTTCGGTGATCGCCTGCTCTAGTACCTTTACATTAAGACTTCCCTTAATTTGCCAAAAAATCGGCACATGATAAGGGGAATTTTCTTGATCAAATTGCGCTAAAAACCAGAGTCTCGTTTGAGCAAAAGAGAGAGGAATATCTTCTTCTCTTGATACAGGAATCAATGATAATTTTTGTTGCTTTTGATTATTCCCAGGCTTTGATTGTTGCTGCCTCAGCTTTTGCAGCACTAATTCTCGTTTTTCAGGGGAAAGATTTTCTAAACGTTTTAGTAGATCACTCATAGGATTTGTAGAAGATTAGTTTTTAAAGAAATAGAAGCAAGAAAGAAAAACTTTTAGAAGTTATGTAGAATTACTAAGTAGCTGATTGCAATTAAATATAAAATGTGGGATGGGCATCCTGCCTGTCCACAGGCTAGAAGCCTGTTCTACGATCTAACAATTAATTAAGTCCACTCGCTTATATGGTCTATTTTGATTTATACAGTATTAGTAGTCATATTTAGGAGTTTAATAGACTTATCCATATTTGGTAGCCCTCATTTCTAGTTGCCATTATAACAGTAGTTGAATTGAAAATCACAAAACTAACTGTTGTGCCGCTTCATCCTCAGATAACTCGTCAATCTCCCCTAAGATTTGAGCCAATTCATCAGCTTTTACTAGTTCAATCCGTTGGTTAACAACTTTCTCTGCTAGTTGGCTAATGGTAGGATTTTCAAATAAGTAGCGGAAGGGAAACTCAATTTCAAAGGTTTCTTTTAATCGAGAAATCAGTTGAGTTGCAAGTAAAGAATGACCTCCTAATTCAAAAAAATTATCATATATCCCTACCTTTGTCAACTGTAGAACCTCAGTCCAGATTGTTGCTAATTCCCGTTCTGTAGAAGTTCGAGGAGCAACAAATTCAACCCCTAAATTTTGCCGAGAAATATCGGCTACGGGCAAACCAAGACGATTAATTTTACCATTAGGTGTGAGAGGAAATTTGTCTAAAAAGACAAAAGAATTCGGAATCAGATAGTTAGGCAACTTTTGACTCAGAAAATTTCTGACATCATGGGCAGTTAATTGATAATTCTGGGGAACAATATAGGCAACTAGAGATTTATTCCCAGGAACATCTTCTCGTATTGTAACAATGGCTTCTCGTATTTCAGAATGATTCGTTAAAATCGTCTCAATTTCTCCTAATTCAATGCGGAAACCGCGTATTTTTACCTGATTGTCAATACGCCCCAAAAATTCTAAATTTCCATCGGTCAGACGACGTGCTAAATCTCCTGTTTTATAGAGAGTATCTCCAGCTAAAAAAGGATTATCAATAAATTTTTTATGGGTTAACATTGGCTGATTTAAATAACCTCTGGCAACACCTTTTCCGCCTATGTAAATTTCTCCAGCAACCCCCATTGGAACCCGTTGTAAATTGTGATCAAGTAAATAAACTTTTCTGTCTCCAATCGGCTTACCAATAGGAATTGAATTGACATTCTGACCGAGCGGTTTAGGAATCCCATAACAAGCAGAAAACACGGTGCATTCCGAAGGGCCGTAACCATTAATAATCTGTGTTTGTGGTAATAAAGTTAAGGCACGACGAACATGAGAAACCGATAAAGCTTCTCCTCCTATTATCAATTGTTTGACCTCTAATAAAGCTTCGGGGATTGTATCAATTATTAGGTTAAATAAGGCAGAAGTCAGCCAGAGAATATTGACCCCTTCTTCCTTGATAATTTTACTCAAGTTTTCAGGGGTAATAATATTGTCTGGATACAGCACACAACGCCCCCCATAAAGCAAAGGTGGCCACAATTCTAACGTTAAAGCATCCCAAGAAATTGAAGAATGTTGTAGCCAAATATTGTCAGCGTCAAGCTTAATATAATCAACCCCAAACATAAAACCGATGAAGCTACGATGGGGAACCTCTGTTCCTTTTGGCGTGCCTGTTGAACCTGACGTATAAATAATATAAGCTAAGTGATCAGGAGTAACTTGGGTTAATAAATTTTCAGAGGAATATTGACTAATATTTTGCCATTCTGACTCGATATTAATGACCTGTTTAATATCATCAACTGGTAATTGATTAGATAAATGAGTTTGAGTTAAAAGTATGGGGCATTTTACATCTTCCAGCATGAAAGCTAATCTTTCCACTGGATAAGCAGGATCTAAAGGAACATAAGCTCCTCCTGCTTTAAGAATCCCTAAAAATGCGATCGCCATTAAAGGTGATCTTTCAATGCAAACCCCAATTTTATCCTCTAGTTTTATACCTAAAAATTGTAAATAATGGGCTAATTGATTCGCTCTTTGATTTAATTCTTGATAGGTTAATTGTTCATTTTTATAGGAGATCGCGATCGCATTAGGAGTCTTTTCTACCTGTTTCTCAAATAACCGATGAATACATTGATAATCAATATTGTTGATGAGAGCATCATTTTGATTTTCTGCCAATCTTAATTGTTTTTCTTCCGCTTTAGTTAATAATGCAAATTCAGAGAGAGAGAGTTCTGGATGATTCGCCATTCCTGCTAATAAGGTTTGTAAATGTCCAATCATACGCTCAATGGTTTCCACTTCAAAACGACGAGTATCATAGACAATTCTGCCTGATAATTCTCTATTAGGAATAATTACAACCGTCAAGGGATAGTTGGTTCTTTCTAAACACCGAATATCAGTAATTTCTAAGGTTTTTTGCGGAGCATCTTTCGAGGAATCTACGGGATAATTTTCAAATACTAAAATGCTTTCAAATAAAGACATATTGGGCGGAATATCACTATTTTTCTGAATATCAGCTAAGGAATAGTAAGTATAGGATTCTTGTTCAAATTGCTGACTTTGTAATGCTTTTAACCAAGGAATTAATTTCTCTTGTCCAGAAATTTGTAATCGTACAGGTAAGGTATTGATAAATAGCCCCACCATTCTATCAATATTGGGCAAGTCGCTAGGGCGACCAGATACCGTTGCGCCAAAAACAATATCCGTTTCTCCACTATAGCGAGAAAGCAGTAAACCCCAAGCTCCTTGCACTAAATTATTAAGGGTTAAATGATGTTTTTGTGCCAATGATTGTAATTGGTTGGTAATCTCAAAAGATAACTTAAAAGGTATTTCGTGATAAGTGTTTTGTTGGGGTTGATTACTGATCAATTGATCAACAACCAGAGGTGTCGGTGCTTCAAATCCTTTAACTCTTTGTTGCCAAAATTTCTTAGCTTGAGAACTATCTTGTTCCTGTAACCAACTAATATATTCTCGATAGGGATGACAGGATATTAATGGTAAAGATTCGCCGCGATTATAACTTTCATAGCAGTCAAAAACCTCTTGAAGAATAATTTGCATTGACCAACCATCAAAGAGAATATGATGATGACTCCAAATAAATTGATAACTGTCGGTTTCTAACTGTATTAAAGCAAAGCGCATTAAAGGGGCTTGATCAAGTTCAATTCCTGAAGCGCGATCGCTTTTTAAGAACGACTCTAAGGCTTCTTTTTGCTGTAAATCATTCCAATGTTTCCAGTCACAAACTATCCAGGGTAACTCGACTTTTTGGCTGATCATTTGCAGGGGTTTTTCGATTTCTTCCCAATGAAAAGAACTTCTTAATACAGGATGTTTGGCCACAACTGTTTGCCAAGCACCTTGAAAACAGGAAAGATTTAATTGTCCCTTTAAAGTACAAACTAGTTGTTCAAAATAAACCTCGGATTCTGGGGAATAAAGAGTATGAAAGAGCATCCCTTGTTGCATGGGGGAAAGGGAATAAATATCTTCAATGTTGTTCATCAAACTGACCCCTTTTTAGATTTCTTTTGATTAATTTTTGACAAGAATTTATCTAGCTGTTCTTGACTAACTTGAGCAGCAGAAAAGTCTGATGGTGTATAACCTTTATCCTGGGATGACTGGCAGTGAATAATTAGGCTTTTTAAGGCACCCATAAATCCATTGGCTAATCTTTCAATGGTATCTCGTTGATGAACTTTCTCACTATAAACAAATTGCATTTCTAACTTTTGAGAACGAATTAATCCACTAATTTCTAAGAGATGACTGCGATCGCCGACCAGGCTTCGTTCCGTTTTCCACTCTTTAACTTCTCCTAGAACCCCTGATGCTGATAACACCTGATCAAATTGACCTAAATAATTAAAACTAACTTGTGCTTTGGTTAAGTTCTCAAATTGCTGGTTAATCTCACCATTTTTAGACAAATACTTCAAGACACCATAACCGATGCCACGATTAGGCAAGCGACGCAGTTGCTCTTTAACTGACTTTAAGGTTTCTGGCAGTTGTCCCGTTTGACTCCCTTCTAGTCGCACTGGAAATAGGGTGGTAAACCAACCAACAGTACGAGACAAGTCTATTACTTCAAATAAATCTTCCCGTCCATGGCCTTCTAAGTCAACAATTAAAGATTTTTCTCCTGTCCATTGGCTAAAACTTTCCAGTAAAGCAGTTAACAAGACATCGTTAATTTGGGTATTGTAAACCCCAGGAACATCTTGCAACAAGCTACGAGTTTCTTCTTCATTCAAAAATAGTTGAAACGCTTTAGCTGAACTTAACTGATTACTCTCTTGTGTCCAAGGATAATCAATCGGTAAAGAAGCAATTTCTTCGGTTAATTGAGATAGCCAATAATTCCTTTCCTGTTGTAATTTTTCAGATTGACTATAGATGACTAACTGGTTAGACCAATCTTGAAATGAAGTCGTTTTTAGCGGTAATTTAATCTCTTGAACTTGGCTAATTTGTTGATAAGCGGTAGCCAAATCTTCAAGTAAAATGCGCCAAGAAATTCCATCGATCGCCAAGTGATGAATGACGATGAGTAATTGACTGGGTTGTTCATTTCCTAAGTTAAATAAAACAACTTTGACAATCTCTCCTGTGGTTAGGTTTAGACTCCTTTGAGTTTCTTCATCTTTGGCTATAATTGCTGTTTTTTGTTCGTTTGGAGACAGCTGTGATAAATCAACTACGGTCAAAGGGACTACATCTTTGGCTGGATCATTAACTTGAGTTAGACTTTCGTTTTCTTGAATATAGCGCAACCGCAAAGCATCATGATGATTTAATAATGCCTGTATAACTTGCTTTAATAGTTCTGGGTTTACTGTTGAGGGAACCTCCATTAATGCGGATTGATTAAAGTAATTAACATCAGGTAAATCTTGCTCAAACAACCAATGTTGAATAGGTGTTAAAGGAATCATTCCTGTCACCAATCCTTGGTTCGCTTTTATTTGCTTATCTGTGCCGACAACGGTAGCTAATTCTGCGATCGTTTGATACTGGAAAAGTTGCTTAGGACTTAATTTTAATCCCATTTGATTCGCTTTGGAAATCATCTGGATACTAATAATTGAATCTCCTCCCAGTTCAAAGAAGTTATCATGAATACCAACTTTTTCCAGTCTTAAGACCTCAGCCCAAATTGCGGTTAAATGTTCTTCGATGGGGGTTTTAGGCGCAGTAAACTCACTTCCCAACGGGTAGGTTGTTTCTGGAATAGGCAAGGCACGATGGTCAACTTTTCCGTTAGTCGTTATGGGAATTTCTTCCAGGAAGACGAAAGCAGAGGGAACCATATAGGGCGGTAGTTTCTGCTTAAGGTAATAGCGGATTTCTTCGATTGTGTTTTGATTTTTATTGCCGACGAGATAAGCAACTAATCGCTTAATCCCTGGATTATCCTCCCTGGCAATGACTACTGATTGCTTGATAGCTGGATATTGATTTAAAACTGTTTCAATTTCCGTTAATTCAATGCGAAAACCCCGAATTTTAACTTGAGAGTCAATGCGTCCTAAAAATTCCAAATTACCGTTGAACTTATAACGAACTAAATCCCCTGTTTTATAGAGTTTTTCTCCTGCTTTAAAAGGATTATTGATAAATTTTTCAACTGTTAATTCGGGTCGGTTTAAATACCCCCTTGCTACCCCTAAACCTCCAATATGAAGTTCCCCAGGGACACCAACTGGCATCAGTTGTAAGTATTGATCCAAGATGTAAACTTGGACGTTATCAATGGGTTTTCCGATGGAAATTTCGGGTTGATTAACAGGGATTTCTTCTAGATAGTGGAGAGTGGAGACAACAGTGGATTCTGTCGGCCCATAACTATTCACTAATTGGGGATATTGTCCCACATATTCCTGCCACATTTTTACCCTTTCTGGTAATAGTCGCTCACCCCCTAAAATTACCAGTCTCAAAGATGGCGGTAATTGGAGATTTTCTTGAGTAATTTCACTGACTAATAAATGCCAGTAAGCAGTGGGTAAATCCCAAACGGTTACTTCTTTTTTCTGAGATTCTTGGATAAATGCTGAGACAGATTTCATCATTTCTTCGGTTCTCAGCACCAAGGTTCCCCCACGACTTAAACAGGGGTAAATTTCTTCAGCCGCCGCGTCAAAATTGATAGAGGCAAATTGTAAGACCGTATCTTGTCCCGTTATTTCATATTTCTCTATCGCACTTTTAGTAAAGTTAATTAAGGATTGATGTTCAATCAAGACCCCTTTGGGCTGTCCCGTAGAGCCTGATGTATAGATGACATAGGCAAGATTTTTGGCTTCTATTACCGCATCAATATTACTACTACTTTGTTGAGCAATAATATCTTTTTGACTATCTAAGCAAACCCAGTTAAGTTCCTGTTGAGTGGCTAAATTTGCCCATTTTTCCAAAGTAACAATCGTGGAAATTTGAGCATCATTAACCATATAGGCTAATCTGTCTTCTGGATAGGTGGGATCTAGGGGTAGATAGGCTCCGCCTGCTTTGAGTATTCCCAATAGTCCAATGAACATTTCTAGGGAACGTTCTAGAAAAATTCCGACTAAGTTGTCAGGTTCAACCCCTAATGTTTGGAGATAATGGGCAAGTTGGTTTGCCTGTTCGTTTAATTGTTGATAGCTGAGGTATTGATCCTCAAAGATAACAGCGATCGCCTCTGGTGTTTTCTTGACTTGTTCTTCAAACAGTTGATGAATGCCCTTAACCGCTTCGTACTCATTATGAGTATTATTCCATTCTACTAATAACTGATGTTTCTGTTGTTCCGTTAACAGGGAATATTGAGATAGTTTTTGATTGGGATTCGCCAAAATTCCTTGTAATAGGGTTTGATAATCTTCGACCATTCTGTTGATCGTAGATTCATCAAAGAGGTCGGTATTATATTCCCAAACCATCGTAATTCCTTCGGTTTCAATGCCCTTTGTTTCTGCGCTAGTAGCACGACCAACCCGTTGCTCAGAACGAGGAATAACCACAATATCTAAATCAAATTTTGCCGAATTATTCGTCAGGGCATCGTTCGGTTTAATGGTCAATCCAGGTAAGTTCAAATTAGGCAGTTGAGCATCATGGAAACTAAACATTACCTGAAATAAGGGGTTATAACTTAAGTGACGAACGGGTTTTAACACTTCGACGACTTTATCAAAAGGTAAGTCTTCATTAGCATAGCCTTCCAAAGTAACCTGACGTACTTGGTCTAACAGTTGTTTAAAGGTGGGATTTCCTGAAACATCAGTACGAAGTACGATATTATTGACAATCATGCCAATCAGTCCCTCTGTTTCTCGCAACCGTCGGTTAGCTACCCCAGAACCCACACAGATATCTTCCTGGCCTGTATAGCGATAAATTTGCGTGACAAAGACGGCAAACATACTCATGAAGAGCGTTACCCCCTCTTGGCGGCCCAAATTTCTCAGGGGTTGACACACTTCTAAAGGAAGATCTACTCGTACCCTTGCTCCCCCATAGGTTTGCTCAGTGGGACGAGGACGATCATAGGGTAATTCCAATAGAGGAGGACTCCCCGCTAATTTTTGATGCCAATAGTTGAGTTGTGCTTTTGCTTCCTCTGTTTTTGTCCATTCTCGCTGCCAATGAGCAAAGTCCACAAACTGCAAGGAAGGTTCACTTAAGGGAGAAGGTTTTCCTTGAGAAAAAGCTTGATAAAGGGCGACTAATTCCTTTAAAAATACATTAAATGACCAGCCATCATGCACCATGTGATGTTCCACATGAATTAATACCCATTCTTGTTCATTGAGTTTTAATAACGTCCAATGTATTAACGGTAATTGACTAATATCAAAGGGTTTGTGGACTGCCTCTTCAGTCAATTTTTGGACTTCTTCTTGCTGTTGATCTTTGGGAATATTTTGTAGGTCAATGACGGGTAATTGAATAGGTTCAGGGGGATGAATAGCTTGTACTAGCTTTCCTTCTACGGCGGGAAATGTGGTGCGGAATATTTCATGACGACGTAAAATTTCACTGATACTTTCTTCTAAAACAGGTACATCTAAAAAGCCTTTAATGCGTAAACTTTCTTGAAATTGATAGGCGGTGATGAATGGGGCTAATTGTTCAATAAAATAAACCCTTTCTTGAGCAAAAGAAACTGGCAAATAACCGTCCCGTGCAATGGGTTGGATTGTTTTAAAACTCGTTGTTTTTTTAACTTGCTTCTGCTGTACAATGGTTTGACTTAAATCACCAATGGTGGGATTCTCCAACAATTGTTTAAAGGAAACTTCAACCTGAAAAATATCCCGTATTCGAGATAAAATTTGTGTGGCAATGAGGGAATGTCCCCCCAAGTGAAAAAAGTTGTCATTGACTCCAATTTTTTCTAATCCAAATACTTGATGCCAAATGTTTGCTAATTTTTCTTCTTGGTGATTACGAGGAGCAATAAAGGGAGTTTGACGATCGCTTCCGTCATAATCGGGTATGGGTAAAGCTTTGCGATCAATTTTTCCATTGGGAGTAAGGGGTAACTCATCTAATACCACAAAAGTCCCAGGAATCATATAACTCGGCAGCTTATCCTTCAGAAATTGTTGCAGAGTTACTGTTAGATTTTCCTCGTTTGTATGGGGAACAAGATAAGCCACTAATTGTTTATTTCCTAGAGTATCGGCTCGATCAATGACAACGGTTTGAGCGACTTGATGATGTTGGAGTAAAACGGTTTCAATTTCTCCTAATTCAATCCTAAAACCGTTGATTTTAACTTGATGATCAACTCTTCCTAAATACTCTAAATTACCGTCGGCTAAATACTTGCCTAAATCCCCTGTTTTATACAATCTTTCTAAGGGGTTAAAGGGAGCTTGAATAAATTTTTCAGCCGTTAATTCGGGACGATTCAAATACCCCCTAGCAACCGCAGCACCCCCGATATAAATTTCTCCAGGTGTTTCGGGAGGAACGATTTTCAAGGTTTCATCTAAAACATAAATTGAAATATTTTCCCCCAAACTTTTTCCAATAGAAATTTCCGCCCTGTTGCGTTGACTTTCTGTTAGTTGGGACAGGCGACAAAGGCTTACCTCAATTGTCCCTTCTGTGGGGCCATAACCATTAATTAATTCAGGAAAATTTCCGATATCTTTAAACCACATTCTTACCAATTCTGGTTGAACTCTTTCGCCGCCGATAATGACTAATCGCAGGCTATCTGGTAATGCTATTTTACTCTTGACTAATTCATTAATTAATAAATGCCAGTAAGCGGTGGGTAAGTCCCAAACAGTTATTTGCCAATCTTGAGATTTTTGAACAAATAAGGGGATAGAACTGATCATTTCTTCAGTTCGTAAGACCAAGGTAGCACCGGAACAAAGAGTGATATAGATTTCATGTGCTGCCATATCAAAACTGATGGAGACAAATTGAAGAAAGCGATCGCTTGTCGTCATCTGATATTGGGCGATCGCTAGTTGAGTAAAGTTCACCAGGGATTGGTGTTCAATCATTACCCCCTTGGGTTTGCCCGTTGATCCTGATGTATAGATGACATAGGCTAAGTTCTCCGCCTCTACCGTATTAACCAGATTCTCTTGACCATAACTGGCAATTTTTGCCCATTGACTATCTAAACAAACCACCTGGCCTTCATAGTCAGCCATTAAGTTAGACCATTGGGCTTGGGTGACTAACACAGAGATTTGAGCATCCTGTACCATGTAAGTCAATCTTTCTTGGGGATAGGCCGGATCTAGAGGAACATAGGCTCCTCCTGCCTTGAGAATCCCCAATAAGCCAATGATCATCTCTAGGGAGCGATCAACACAAAGTCCCACCAATGTCTCGGACTTAACCCCCAAGGTTCGCAGATAATGAGCTAGTTGATTTGCTTTGGTATTTAATTCTTGATAGGTCAATTGCCCTTGTTCTGAAAGGATTGCCACTGCTTCGGGTGTGCGTTCAACTTGGCTTTCAAATAATTGGTGGATACATTGCTTGAACATGGAAGAAAATCCTTAGAGAAGTCCATAGCTAGAAGTCTATGAGTCTTAAACAATAACATGAAGAGGGCTAGATTGAAAAACGATTTCTTAAAAAGTTCATTAGCTGATAGGGTGACAAGCCCCTCAAATCAATCTACTCTTATCAACCTCAATTGTCAACATTCTACATTGGAAGTAAGATTATGTAAGCCATTCGACTTATCGGCTGGAATTTGTGGCAATTCTAAGTGAATTAGAGGAAAAATGCAAACCCTTCCCATTAAAATTTCAGATACAACTCTACGAGATGGAGAACAGCAAGCCGGATTGTTCTTCTCCTATGAGATGAAACAAGAATTTGCCCATTTAATTGCTAAAACAAAGGTATCTGAGATCGAAATAATGCCCTGTGTCTGTGATCAGGAGGCACAATTAGTCAAAACCTTAGTAGCACAAGGATTAAAGCATCAAATTGTTGCTGCCACCCCGATCAAAAAGGATTTTATAGATATAGCTAAAGACTGTGATCTTGGTCAGATTGTACTTTTTAAAGGGCTTTCTGATCGCTTACTTTTCCTACGAGATCGCGAAATCTCTCAGATGAAGGAGTTTCAAGGAAAGACCATTGATGATCCCATTCCTGCCCGCATTATTAACCGAATCCGTGAAAATGCCATTGATGAAATTGTTGAGCATTTACGCTATGCAACCCAGGAAGCAGGATTAAGGGTAAAATTTGCGATCGAGGATGCGTCAAGGGCCGATTTTGATTTTTTGGTTGAGTGTTTGCGTACCTTCAGTCCTTATGTTGAAGACTTTTACCTCTCTGATACCGTTGGGGTTCTCAGTCCCGAAAAAAGTTATATTTGGGTTAACGATCTCTTACAAAGTACCACAGGGGTCAATCTAGGAGTACACTACCATAATGATTTAGGCTTGGCTTTAGAAAATACCCTCCAATCAGTGATGGCAGGCGCGACCATCGTGTCGGGAACCTTTGGTGGCATTGGCGAGCGGGCTGGGAATGTTGCCATTGAACAGGTATTAAACGGCTTAAAAGTTCGCTTTGGTATTGAAGTCGAAGGCATTAACTATGAGGCGATCGCCCCAGTCCTGGATTATATGGAACAAAAAGGCATTCGTCCCGCCGCCCCTTATTCCCAACAGGCCCAACGCCATGAATCTGGCATTCATGTTAATTCGTTGTTAGCTGATCCCAAAAGTTATGCCGTGTTGCCCCATAATACAATTGACATTCTTTTTGGGAAATGGAGTGGTGCAAGCAATTTCCGTTATTTATTTGAGAAAACCTTGAATCTTCCCCAACCCAAGGAAAAATATGAAAAAATGTGCGCTGTTATCAAAACCTTTGCTATAGAACAAGAACGGTATTTTACCGCCAATGAGGTGGTGGGTACTGGTATCGTGTGATCAAAGCTAGAAAAAGTTATGGTGTAAGAATTTGAGAAAATAGAAAATAACTTACGACTGGACATATTCCCGTTTTTGTT
>Ga0208854_1000082_pt1 | contig 19987 bp, 18 predicted proteins | sample LakMenEpi30Nov11_FD_150748 | JGI IMG/M metagenome (GOLD analysis project Ga0208854, IMG submission 150748) | Freshwater microbial communities from Lake Mendota, WI - 30NOV2011 deep hole epilimnion (SPAdes) | ecosystem: Environmental > Aquatic > Freshwater > Lake > Epilimnion/Euphotic zone ...
CCACCGATGGTTTGCACTTCACGCGTGCCTTTGACTTGCTTCAAATCCATCTCTAGGCTGCGCGCTACACGCTCAAGTTCTAAAGCCGACGGCGCATCTTTGCCCCACAAAGTGACCGCCAACACCGGCACATCGTCAATGCCTTTGGGTTTGACAATGGGTGCCAAGGTGCCCAAATCGCGCGGTAACCAATTTTGATTGGCGTTGAGCACGTCGTACAAACGCACCAAGGCTTCGGTGCGCGGCACGCCTACTTTGAACTGCACCGTGAGCACCGCCATGCCAGGACGCGATACCGAATACGTGTGATCAATGCCCGCAATTTGCCCCAACACTTGCTCTGCTGGCATGGCCACTTTGCTCTGCACATCGGCACTGCTGGCACCCGGAAAAGGAATCAGCACATTGGCCATGGTCACATTGATTTGTGGCTCTTCTTCGCGCGGCGTAACCAGCACCGCAAACAAACCCATCAGCAAAGCCACAATGGCCAGCAAGGGTGTGAGCGCATTGTTTTGAAATTTGGCGGCCAGCTGACCCGCAATGCCAAAACTGCTTGTTTGTTTATCGGGCTGCATGTGCGCCTTTCATGCCAGCTTGCACGGCATCTACGGCAATCAATTCGCCTTCTTTAAGTCCTGCCCAAATTTCGACGCCTGCACTTCCATGGTCGGCACCTAAGCGCACCAACTTCATGGCGAAGCCATTGTCTTGTGCCACATAGACCGCTGTGATTTCACCTCTGCGCAAAATGGCTGTAGATGGCACAAGGCCTTTGGCTTGAGAAGAACCAGCCATTCGCACACGCACTTGTTGACCTGGTACAGCGTTAGCCCCAGCGCCTGTACCAGGCAAATCGAGCTTGATGCCAATGGTTTGACTCACGCCGTCGGCGTTGGGCATGATTTGCATTGACACTGGTTTGATCATGTCGCTGCCCATCAGTACTTGAATGTCTTGCAATTTAGGCAAGGTATTTTTTTGCGATGCAGGCCACTGAATGACCACGCGCAATGGCTGCGGTGCATAGACTGTCATCAGAGGCTTGCCCGGCATGGCCAAGTCACCCGCTTGAGCAGAGGTTTCTAAAACCCATGCGTCATAAGGTGCTGTAACTTTAGAAAATGACTGCGTCACTTTGGCTTGCTCGCTTGCTGCACCCGCACTGTCACGTCCTGCTTTGGCTGCTTTGTATTGCGACTCTGCCAAATCTAATGCAGCCGAACTCACAAAGCCCTGCGCTTTCAAATCCTGTGTTCTTTTGAGTGCTATTTGCAACTGACGCAGTTCTGCATCACTTTGTTGCAACTGTGCTTGGCTTCTCATGACACCGGTTTGCGTTTCCCGGTCATCGATGCTGGCCAACACTTGGCCAGCCCTGACGCGATCGCCCGCTTTGACAGTCAAACTGACAACTCGCCCCGGTATTTGGGACGACAAGGTGCTTTGCTTGACAGCTTCAATCAAGCCGTCCATTTCACTGAAGTTGGCGACTGATTTTTGACCGGCCGCAATGACTTTGACTGTCGGGCCTTTTGTTGGCACTGCAGTTTGAGTTTGACCTTGCAGAGCTGTCAAAGCCAAGCCCAACGATAGGGCAATGCGAATGGCCCAAGTTGATGTCACATCACGCTGTTGATGGCGGGCCAATGATTCAATCTTCTTTTTCATGTCGTCTCCAACGAAAGTGATATTTTATCATATACCCTATGGGGTATGCAAATGCATGCAAAAAAAAGCCTGTAGGTCATACAGGCTTTCGGCTTGGTTTAGAAGCGAATGGGGCTTAAAAGGGGATGTCATCGTCCATGTCGTCAAAACCGCTGGCGGGCTTGGCTGCTGGTTTGCCAGTAGGTGCCGCGCTGGCCGCAGGACGTGGCGCCGCTGCGGGCCGGCGGGCAGAAGCGCCACCCTCATCATCGCCACCACCACTCGGGCCGCCCATGCCTTCACGGGCACCGAGCAATTGCATTTCGGTGGCAATGATGTCGACCGTGTTTTTCTCAACACCGGCTTGGTCGGTGTACTTGCCGTATTTAAGGCGGCCTTCAATGTAAATGGGGCGGCCTTTTTTGACGTATTCACCAGCGATTTCGGCCAAGCGATCGTAAAAAGTAACGCGGTGCCACTGAGTATCCTCAACGGTTTCGCCAGATGTGCGGTCTTTGCGGCGGCTGGTGGTGGCGATGCTGATATTGGCCACGGCCTGGCCGGAGGGCAGGTAGCGAATTTCGGGGTCACGGCCGCAGTTGCCGATCAGAATAACTTTGTTGACGGATGCCATGTTTGTTTCCTTGAAATCTCTTGCGATGAACAGATGCAATTATGCTTGTTAGCGGGCCGGTGCTTCAATGGGTTCCATGAACCATGCAACCAAAAGCCAGACCAGCGTGGCCAGGCCACAAACCGCAAATAAAACCTGCGCGCCGCCTGATTTCATGAGGGCGCCGCCTGCTGCACCCCCCACAAAAAAGCCCAGCGACTGCAAGGTATTGTAAAAACCCATGGCCATCCCGCGGGCATGCGGCGGGGCGCCGCGCGAGGCAATGCTGGGCTGGCAGGCTTCCAAAATGTTGGAAGCAGAAAAGAAGACGCACAAAATGCCGGCAATGCACCATAAATTGGGCGTACCGCCAGCGACCAAGCCCAAGCTGAACATGACCAGCGCAATGACCAAAGCCGAGGTCAAGAACACCGCCCGCAAATAACCTTTTCGCTCAAGCGGAAAAAGCGTTTTGCCCATGACCAAAAATCCAAACAACACGGCGGGCAAATAAATCCACCAATGGTGCTCTTTGGGCAAGCCAGCATCCACCATCATTTGCGGCACGGCCACCCACATGGCCAAAAGCACACCATGCAACACAAAAACCCCCAAGTTATTGCGCAAAGAGGGGATGTGCGTCAGTACTTCCTTCAAGCTGCCTTTGGGCACCGCCGATTGTTGGGCGGGCTCGGGCGGGACAGCCCAAATGACCACCGCCACACCGCCAAAAGCCAAAAGGCCTGTCAGAATGAACAAGCCCGACAAACCCGCGATGGTATTGAGCGCAGGCGCCAAAACCAAGGACAAAGCGAACATCAGGCCAATACTGGCCCCAATCAAGGCCATGGCCTTGGTTCTGACGATGTCGCGGGTTTGATCGGCCAACAATGCCGTGACCACCGCCGAGACAGCGCCCGCCCCTTGCAAAGCTCGGCCCATGAGCAAGCCAAACAAACTGTCGGCTGCTGCGGCCCAAAAACTACCCGCAGCCAGGATCAACAAGCCAAACACAATGACTCTTTTGCGGCCAAGTTTGTCTGAAGCGGCCCCAAACGCCAGCTGCAAAGCCCCTTGTGTCAGGCCGTAAACGCCCATGGCCAGTCCCACTAGGGCTGGATCGTCACCCCCTGGGTAATGCGCTGCTTCAATGGCAAATACAGGCAACACCAAAAACAAGCCCAGCATGCGCAAGCCGTAAATGGCCGCCAGAGAAATGCTGGAGCGCTTCTCCAACGAGGTCATGAGCGAAGCATTAACAGCCTCTGAGGACTCTAGGGGCGAAGTGTTGGTGGGGGTGGGGGATGCGTTCATATGGTTCAGCTAGAGTCCTGATTGTCCCTTATTCAGGAGGGGTTGAGCAGACAGCTTAAGGCGGCTTCCTCATACTGGCGTACCAGAAATCGTTCAGCCGCCTTAAGCTGTCTGCTCAACTTCGCAATTTGAAAACCCTTCACGAAGAAATCTATTCCCGTTGGGCTTCAGCCTTCCGACAAACTTTCATTTTTAACGTTAATATTCGTCGTCCAGATTTTTAGCAACCTCATTGGAAATTTTATGAAACAAACCAATCGTCGCGTATTCATGATGCAAGTAGCTTTAGGTAGCACTGCATTGGCAGCTCAACAAGCCATGGCCCAAGCCATGGTCAACGAAAAAGACCCGCAAGCTGCTGCTTTGGGTTATGCCGCTGACACCACCAAAGTGGATGCCAAAAAATTCCCTAAGCACGCTGCTTCACAAAAATGCAACAACTGCGCTTTGTACCAAGCCAAAGCCACTGATCCAGCTGGCGGTTGCCCCTTATTTGCAGGCAAGCAAGTCCACGGCAATGGCTGGTGCTCTGCTTGGGCCAAGAAGGGCTGATGCTCTTTCAGCGTGTGCTTGCTCAATGTCCACGCTGAGCCTCTCTAGGTGCACTGTCAAGGCTTCAAAAACATTTGTTTGACAGCCTCGCGGGCCCTCATTCTTTGCGGCTCTTCTGCGTGATTTAACTCACGCAGGGGGCCGTTCAGCATTTTCTTCATCATGCCCACCGAAAGCGACTCTAAAACGCTTTCAATGCTCTGACCTTTGTCGAGCAATTTGCGCGCGCGCATCACTTCCGCCTGACGCCAACTGTCTGCTTGACTATTAAGGTCTTGGATCAAGGGAACGTCTCTGCGTTGTGCCAGCCAAGTCATGAATTTTTGCACGCCATCGTCAATGATCACTTCGGCATCGACCACGGCGGCTTGTCTGTGGACTTGGCCGCTGTTGATCACTTCTGTGAGGTCGTCCACGGTGTACAGATACACATCGCGAAGGTCTTTGACCTCGGGCTCGATGTCACGCGGCACCGCCAAATCGACCATGAAGATGGGTTTGTTTTTTCTAGTGCGCAAAGCACTTTTAACGGCGCCAAGTCCAATCAAGGGCAAGGTGCTGGCAGTGCAACTGATCACAATGTCAAATTCGTGCAAGCGCTTGGGCAGATCAGCCAAGGAGATGCTTTTACCGCCGTGAACTTGCGCCAGCAGGTCGGCTCTTTCAGCTGATCGGTTGGCAATCGTGATGGTTTTGGGCGACTTGGCTGCAAAGTGCGCCACGCACAACTCAATCATTTCACCGGCGCCCACAAACAAAATATTGGTTTCTTTGATGTTTTCAAAAATACGCCCTGCCAAGCGCACCGCGGCCGCGGCCATGCTGATGGAGTGCGCGCCAATTTCCGTGGTGCTTCTGACTTCCTTGGCCACCGCAAAGGAGCGCTGAAACAGTTGGTTGAGCGTGGTGCCCAAGGCACCTGAGTCGCTGGCCGTGCGCACGGCTTCTTTGAGTTGTCCCAAAATTTGCGACTCGCCTAAGACCATCGAGTCGAGGCCGCTGGCCACTCGAAACGCATGCCGCGCCGATGCATCGCCTTCAAATCGGTAGGTGTGCCTAGCCAAAACATCGACTTGTGTTTTGCCGGTATCTGCCAACCAACTCAGTGTTTGAGGTATTTGAACCTCATCACCTGCACAGTAAATTTCTGTTCGATTGCACGTGGACAAAATAGCCACTTCTTTGTGCGTGGCAAAGCTCTGGCGCAAACCCTTCAAGGACTGATCCAAGCGCTCCGATGCAAATGCAAAGCGTTCGCGCAAATCAATCGGCGCAGTTTTGTGGTTCAGCCCTAAGGTCCAAACAGCCATCAGCCCACCACCCTCAAGAAAGGTGCGGCCTTCACATCGGGCCAGCAGTCTTCAATGCGTTTTTGAATGCCGGGAGCAGTCAGGCCATAGTGCTGCATCAGTTTTTGCGGGTCACCATGCTCGGTAAATTCATCTTCAAAGCCCACCACCAACACTGGCATTGCAATGCCCATGTCTTGCAAAGCTTCCAGCACAGCTGCGCCTGCACCGCCCTTGCGAGTCGCATCTTCAAGCGTGACCAAGCGATCGTGTGAAAGCGCAATTTGCTTCAAGGTTTCAACATCCAAGGGCTTGGCCCAACGCATGTTGACGACCGTGGCGTTCATGCCTTCAGCCACTTTGAGAGCTTCGTACAAAAGAGGGCCAAATGCGAGCAGTGCCACGCCTTGGCCTTGGCGCCTGATTTCGGCTTTTCCAAATGGCAAGGTCTGTAAGTCAGTTGCCGCTTTGGCGCCCACACCTGCACCCCTTGGGTAACGAACTGTGACCGCATGATCTTGCGCATAAGCCGTGCTGAGCAACTGCCGACACTCTGCCTCGTCGGCAGGGCATGCAACACTCATGTTGGGAATGCAACGAGTGAACGCAATGTCGTACATGCCTGCGTGTGTAGGGCCATCGGCACCCACCAAACCTGCACGGTCAAGTGCAAACACCACGGGCAAGTTTTGCAAGGCCACATCGTGAATCAGTTGGTCGTAGGCTCGTTGCAAGAAAGTGGAATAGATGGCCACCACGGGCTTCAAGCCCTCGCAGGCCATGCCTGCGGCAAAGGTGACGGCATGTTGTTCTGCAATGCCCACATCGTGATAGCGATGCGGGTACTGTTGACTGAAGTTCACCATGCCCGAGCCTTCGCGCATGGCGGGTGTGATGCCCACCAAGCGCTCGTCAACTGCAGCCATGTCGCAAAGCCATTGGCCAAAAATTTGGGTGAACGTTGGTTTTGGAGGCACAGATGGTGCAACACTCACAATGCCCACAGCGGGATCAAATTTACTCGGGCCGTGATAATTTACAGGATCGGCTTCAGCTCTTGCATAGCCCTTGCCTTTGCGGGTAACAACGTGCAAAAACTGTGGGCCAGGTTTGTTGTACAAACCTCTCAACGTATCCACCATCTCTTCCACATTGTGGCCATCCACAGGACCCGTGTACTCGAAACCCAAATTTTCAAACATGGTTTGAGGTTTGATGAAGCTCTGTGTTTGCTGCTCAATCATTTGCGCCAGGGCATACAAAGGCGGCGCGTTTTTCAGCACCTCTTTGCCAATTTTTTTGGCATCGGCATAAAACCTGCCGCTCATCAATTCGTGCAAATAATGGTTCAAGGCACCAACCGGCGGGCTGATGGACATGTCGTTGTCGTTCAAGATGACCAGCAAGTTGCAATCGCTCGCGCCAGCATTGTTCAAAGCCTCGTAGGCCATGCCAGCTGTCAGTGCGCCATCGCCAATGATCGCGACTGCTTTACGGCGGCTGCCCATTTGTTTGGCGGCCATGGCCATGCCCAATGCGGCCGAGATGCTGGTGGACGAGTGGGCGGTGCCAAAGGCGTCGTAAATACTTTCTTCACGGCGCGGAAAGCCACTCAAACCACCCATTTGGCGCATGCTACCCATCTGTTCGTTGCGGCCCGTCAGCATTTTGTGAGGGTAAGTTTGATGGCCCACATCCCATACCAAGCGGTCTTCAGGGGTGTTGAAAACGTAGTGCAGCGCCACAGTCAGCTCAACCGTTCCCAAATTGGAGCTGAAATGCCCGCCCGTTTGCGAGACCGACTGAATCAAACGCTCCCGCAACTCTGCGGCCAAAGGGGCCAAGTTGTCTCGGGACAGTTTTCTAAGCTGCGATGGGGACTTAATCCAATCTAGCAGGGCACTCATCATTTGCCTCAATATCTGTTCAATGAAGCGATAATTTAACTGGATTTGACAAAACGTCAAGTTAAATTGACACTTTGTATAATTTTTTAAGTTGACACTTTGTCATTCGGCCCGTTTTAACCTTCACATTGAACCAGATGTCTTTGACCTTTCCCTTCTCTGCCATTGTTGGCCAAGACGACATGAAAATGGCCATCATGCTGACGGCCATCGACCCCAGCATCGGGGGCGTTTTGGTGTTTGGTGATCGCGGCACTGGCAAATCAACAGCCGTCAGGGCATTGGCTGCACTTTTGCCCAAAATGCGCGCCGTAGTGGGTTGCCCCTATGGTTGCGACCCTGAAAACGCCAAGTGCCCAGACTGCTTGGCGAAGGCGGCAGCGGGCAGCAAAGCGGGCGCCGCCACAAAAACCAGCCATTTGGTCTCGGTGCCGGTGGTTGACTTGCCCCTCGGTGCCACTGAAGACCGGGTGGTCGGCGCTTTGGATCTTGAGCGGGCCCTTTCACAAGGCGTGAAAGCCTTTGAGCCAGGACTGTTGGCGCGCGCCAACAGGGGTTACTTGTACATCGATGAGGTCAACTTACTGGAAGACCATTTGGTCGATCTGCTGATTGATGTGGCCGCTTCAGGCGAAAACGTGGTGGAACGGGAGGGCCTGAGCGTGAGGCACCCAGCGCGCTTCGTTCTCATTGGCAGCGGCAATCCGGAGGAAGGCGAGTTGAGGCCGCAGTTGCTGGACCGCTTTGGCTTGTCCGTGGAAGTGAAAACACCAGACACGCTGGCACAGCGCGTGGAAGTGGTGAAACGCCGAGACGCCTTCGAGCAAGGGCCACAAGCCTTTACCGACGCATGGAAAAAAGAAGACGACCGCGTCAGGCGCAGCATTGTGGCGGCCCGCAAACGTTTGCCAGACGTGGCCATTCCCGATAAAGCCCGCGAATTTGCCGCCCAACTCTGCATGAGCTTAGGCACCGATGGCTTGCGTGGCGATCTGACACTGGTTCGCGCGGCGCGGGCCGAGGCTGCTTTGCAAGGCGCATCCAAAGTTGAACAAAAGCACCTGATTCGGGTGGCGCCCTCTGCGCTTCGTCATCGGCTTCGCCGCAACCCCCTTGATGATTCAGGCTCTTCGACGCGCGTCGAAAGAGCACTGACAGAGCTCACGGCACCCAAGCCCCAACCCAACAACACCTAATCGAACAGGCCCTCCCCTCCTATGCAAGGCGACGCCGCAACCATCGCTGCACTTTTTGCAGTCGACCCAGTGGGTCTGGGCGGTGTGGCACTTCGCTCACCTGCCTGCGACAACCGAGACCAGTGGTTGGCGCTTTTAAAAAGCCTCTTGCCAACACAAACTCCCCTGCGGCGCGTGCCCCTGAACATCAATGACACGGCCTTGTTGGGCGGACTTGACTTGGGCGCTACCCTGCAAGCGGGCAAGCCCATCGCCCTTAAAGGCTTGCTGTCACAAGCCGATGGTGGCGTGTTGGTTTTGGCCATGGCCGAGCGCATGAGCTTGTCTTCAGCGGCTCGCTTTGGCAGCGTGCTTGACACCGGCATGGTGGCTTTGCAACGAGATGGTTTAGACACATCGGCCAAGGCCAGTTTAGGCTTGGTGGCCCTTGATGAAGGCGCCAGCGACGACGAACAAATGCCAGCCAGCCTGGCGGATCGACTGGCCTTTCGCTTGCTGATGGGCGCGCAAGACGAGGACGAAGAAGGGCCCGAATGGTCAGCTCAAGAAGTGCTGAATGCACGCGAGCGTTTGTCACAAGTGACGATAGACGACGAAGCGGTGCAGGCCCTGTGTGCAGCCGCGTTGGCGCTGGGTATAGATTCTCTGAGAGCCAGTGTGTTTGCAGTGCGCGTGGCGCGGGCCGCTGCTGCGTTAGCTGGCAGCAATATCGTCGAAGAAGAACACACCGGCGTCGCTGCCCGATTGGTGCTTGCACCACGCGCAACACGTGTGCCGCCAGCAGCACCGCCAGAAAATGAGGCGCAAGACACGCCTGCAGAAACTCAAGAGCCACCAGAGCCGCCGCCCGAGCGACCTTTTGAGCCTGAGTCCCAAGATGCTCAGAACAAGGACAAATCCAAAGCAGATGACGATCAAGAAGAAGACCCTGGCCTGCCTGAAAATTTAGCCGAGTTGGTGCTCGAAGCAGCCCAAGCCGCCATCCCTTCTGGCCTGTTGGCCAGCTTGAAAATTGGTCAACTGCAACGTGCCAAAACACCCACCTCGGGGAGTGCAGGCGCTCTGCAAAAAAATGCATTGCGCGGCCGGCCTGTGGGCGCACGCAAAGGCGAGCCGCGTGCGGGGCAACGCATCAATGTGCTTGAAACGCTCAGGGCTGCAGCACCTTGGCAAAAACTTCGGCAGCGACAACAAGCCCCCACTGATGGGCAGAAACAACGCATCGTGGTGCGCAAAGAAGATTTCCACGTCACGCGCTTTCGCCAATCAGGGCAGACCACCACGGTGTTTGTGGTCGACGCTTCAGGCTCCTCTGCGCTCAACCGTTTGGCCGAAGCCAAGGGCGCCGTTGAATTGTTGTTGGCCGACTGTTATGTACGGCGCGACAGTGTGGCGGTGCTTGCATTCAGAGGGCAGACAGCGGAGCTGATTTTGCCGCCCACTCGCTCTTTGGCACGTGCCAAACGCAGCTTGGCCGGTTTGCCGGGTGGTGGTGGCACGCCGCTGGCGCATGCCATTGATGCGGCCATCTTGTTGGCAGATCAGCTGAGAAAAAAAGGCGAGACACCCATCGTGGTCCTGCTGACAGATGGCAAGGGCAACATTGCACGCGATGGCAGAGCCGGTAGAGCGCAGGCCGCCACAGACGCTTTGGCAGCCGCTACAGAAATGCGCTTGCGAGGCTTTAGCACTTTGCTGGTGGACACCTCGCCGCAAGCGCAAGATGCAGCCAAAAATCTGGCCCAAGCGATGGGCGCGCAATACTTGGCCTTGCCTTATGCCGGCGCCAATTCCTTGAACCAAGCAGTTCGCGCGGTGGCTGGCCGGTCTTGAAAAGAAGCTGATTGTGAGCCAACGCCAAGCTTTAAATTGGAACCCCGATGGCCGCCACTGGCCTCTGCGACAGCTTTCAAGTTTCATTGACACTCCTCGGCTTCGCTGGCATGTGCAATGCGCCCATCACCCCAACCCGCAGGCCAAGAGCATTTTGCTGTTGCACGGCACAGGCGCTTCGACCCATTCATGGCGCCATCTAATGCCTTTGCTGCGCGACCACTTCACGGTGGTCGCAATCGATTTTCCAGGCCATGGTTTCACCGCCATGCCAAAGGATTCTGACGTTGCCACTTTGTTTTCGATTCAGGGCATGGCCGCAGGTGTGGCCGAGTTGTTGGCACAAATGCAGTTCAAGCCTGACATCTTGGTTGGCCATTCTGCAGGCGCTGCAGTGGCTTGTATGTTGACGCTCGACGGGCATCTAAAGCCGCAACGCCTGGTCTCTTTGAACGGTGCTTTGCTGCCCTTGGATGGCGTAGCTGGGCAAGTTTTTTCACCCTTGGCCAAGGTGCTGACCAAGGCACCTTGGATGCCCGAGTTGTTTGCATGGCAAGCGGCGCGTGCCACCGTTCTGGATAAGCTGTTGGAGGGCACTGGCTCAAAGCTGGATACCGAAGGCACCCGGCTCTACCGAGCTTTGATCAGCAACCCATCCCATGCACAAGCTGCGCTTTACATGATGGCGCACTGGGATTTGCGCACTTTTTGGGACCGGCTTCGTACGCTGCAAGACCCTCTCACCTTGGTTGTTGGCTCGCAAGATTGGATTGTGCCGCCGTCAGTGGCCTATCGGGTGGCCGAATCACTGCCGCATCTGCGAAGCCAAGACATCATTTCACTGCCCAATCTGGGGCACCTCGCGCATGAGGAGCAGGCGCAGTGGGTGGCCGATGTGATCGTGCCCATGGGCCAGTCTGCCGACAGCCCGCTTTGAATTTAATTTAAAAAAAGCAAGGCAAGCCCTGTTGACAGACACATTTGATGTGTCTATATTTGTTTACACATACATGTGACAACCGAAATTGTCACTTGTCCCGTGTTTTACATTGATTGGAGACAAGCGCATGAAGGCCATCACAAGAATCGAGCAGTGTCTGGCCATGGCCTTAGCGTCTGCCGAAGACCCAAGTTGCCCTCCTAAATTGGCTGGTGCGGTTCGCCATGCGGTGTTTCCTGGCGGCGCTCGTGTTCGCCCCCAGCTGACCTTGGCCGTTGCCCAAGCTTGCGGTATGGACGATCCTCGCCTGAGCGAAGGTGTCGCAGTGGCCATTGAACTGATGCATTGCGCCTCATTGGTTCACGATGACCTGCCCTGTTTTGACGATGCCAAAACACGTCGTGGCCGCGCCTCGGTGCATTTCGCCTATGGCGAGCCTTTGGCAGTGCTCACAGGCGACGCCCTGATCGTTTTGGCCTTCCAAACTCTGGCTGCAGCCGCCAGCCAATCGCCACTGCGCTTGCCCGGTTTAATGCACATCGTTGCCTCTTGCGTCGGCATGCCCTCTGGCATTGTGGCTGGCCAAGCCTGGGAATCTGAATCGCGCGTGTCTCTCATGCAATACCAGCGCGCCAAAACCGGCGCGCTGTTTGTGGCGGCCACCAGTGCGGGCGCGTTGAGCGCTGGCGCGGATCCCAAGCAATGGCAAGCCTTGGGCGACTGTTTAGGCGAGGCTTACCAAGTGGCCGACGACATTCGTGACGTCATGGGGCAAGCCGATCTGTTGGGCAAGCCCGTCGGTCAAGACGCGCAACACGACAGGCCGAATGCCATTGCCAACCTCGGACTGTCAGGCGCCATTGCCCACTTTGAATCGCTGATCCAAGCTGCTTCTGATTCCATTCCAGAAGGGCCTAACGCCCAGTCGATGCGTGAGTTGGTGATGCAACAGTCTGAGCGTTTGGTGCCCCGTGCAGCTTGCAACGCTTATCGCGCCGGCACAAGTACTGGCAACAACCAAAGCGTCTCTCATTGATATGAAAACCCTGGATCTGGCCTCATCAGCTCAACGCGTGGGCCGTAAGACGCCTTGGCGAGACTCGCTGGAAGCGGTCTGGGATCGCATGATGACCAGCACGTCTTTGTACCGCTGGAGTGTTTCCAATCCTCTCACCCGATGGATCACACAGCGCCGTGCGCGCCAAGTGTTTGACCTGATGGCGGGCTTTGTGTATTCACAAGTCCTGTTGGCGTGTGTGCGTTTGCGCATTTTGGAAACGGTTGCCGAACGCCCACGCACCCTCGAAGAATTGGCCCAGCTCACCAACCTGCCTGTCGCTGGTTTGCAGCGTTTGTTGCAATCGGCACTGGCTTTGCGCTTGCTAGATTTGCGCAGTGAAGGGCGCTATGGCTTGGGCGCATTGGGTGCCCCTGTGGCGGGCCATGTTGGCATTCGCGCCATGATTGAACACCATGCTGTGTTGTACCAAGACATGCAAGACCCTGTGGCCATGCTCAAAGGCACAGACCAGCCAGGCGCCATGTCGCAGTACTGGCCCTACACCATTGAAGACCAAAACGCCCAACGCGCGGCAACAAATGCAGCCCAGGCCGAAAAGTTTGCACGCTATTCCAACCTCATGTCAGCGTCGCAGCCCTTCGTGGTGGATGAAATTTTTGCCAGCTACTCGTTTGACGAGCACCGCTGTGTGCTCGACGTGGGCGGCGGTCAAGGCACCTTCTTAGGCCGCTTGGCACAACATGCCAAGCACTTGCAGTTGCATTTGTTTGACTTGCCCGAAGTGGCGACCCTGGCCCGCGCTAACTTTGAGCGCCAGGGTATTGCGGATCGCGCAACGGCCAATCCTGGTAGTTTTTTAGAAGACGCTTTGCCCCGTGGCGCCGACTTGGTCACTTTGATCCGTGTGGCACACGACCATCCCGATGCCGATGTGAAAACTGCGCTTCGCGCCATTTTCGAGGCGCTGCCTGTGGGCGGCACTTTGCTTTTGGCAGAGCCCATGGCCCAAGAGCCTAACGAAACGCCTCACGGCGATGCGTATTTCCATTTTTACCTGTTGGCCATGGGCGCTGGCAGGTTGCGTACAGCCCGTGAGTTGATGGCCATGATGGCAGAGGCTGGCTTCTCGAATTTGGAACTTGTGCCAAACCCCATGCCCCTGCAAACGCAGATCTTGGTGGGGCGAAAGCCACAGGGTTTACACCCGTAAATTGATTTATTTGTAAATATTTGTTGACACAAATCAGTGTAAGAGTAAATATACAGTCATGCAGTCCACCGCTATCGTTTTCCAGCAACCCAAGTCATTGGCTTTGACAGGTTTGTCCTTGCCTGAAATGGGCGCGGCAGACGTCAAAGTTGAGGTTGAGTTCAGTGGCATCAGCACGGGTACAGAGCGCCTTCTTTGGGATGGCACCATGCCCGCATTCCCCGGCATGGGCTACCCCTTGGTGCCAGGCTATGAAACCGTTGGCCGCGTGGTCGATGCAGGTGATCAAGCCACATTGAAAGTAGGCACACGGGTCTATATCCCTGGCTCTCAATGTTTCCAAGAAGCTAAAAATTTATTTGGCGGCTCTGCCTCCAAATTGGTCGTTCCTTCTGCACGCGCTTTGCCCATCCAAGAATCATTGGCCGAGCAAGGTGTCTTATTTGCTTTGGCTGCCACGGCCTATCACGCTCACAGCGCGCCCGGCACAAAGCAACCCGATTTGATTGTGGGTCATGGCGTTTTGGGTCGAATGATTGCCAGACTGGCTGTGTTGGCAGGTGGCCATCCAGTGGTGTGGGATACCAACCCTGCACGCCGCTCGGGTGCTGTGGGTTACGAGGTCATTGACCCCAGCACAGACACCCGCAAAAACTACAAATGCATTTGTGATGTCAGCGGCGTCAGTTCACTTCTGGATGAACTCATTGGCCGCTTGGCCCCAGGCGGTGAAGTGGTTCTGGCGGGTTTTTACGACACGCCGCTTTCTTTTGTTTTCCCACCTGCTTTCATGCGCGAAGCGCGCATTCGAGTGGCAGCACAGTGGTCACCCCCCGATTTAGCCGCGGTGATTGCCTTGGCAGGCGATGGCCTTTTATCCCTAGATGGCTTGATTACGCATCGCCAAGATGCAACGCAAGCAGATGCCGCATACCGCACCGCTTTTGGCGATGCCGACTGTTTAAAGATGGTTCTTGATTGGAGACAAGTCACATGAGCTCGAGTTCAATTCCCTCTGTAGCCCCCGTGAATTTCATGCGCGATATTTTGCGCACTGAAGCGGCCATTGAACCCACCCCTGTATCGACCTCTGAGGTCACAAAGGAAACACAGATCATTGCCATCTATGGCAAGGGCGGCATTGGCAAAAGCTTCACGCTGGCCAACCTCAGCTACATGATGGCGCAGCAAGGTAAAAAAGTTTTGCTCATTGGCTGCGACCCTAAAAGCGACACCACCAGTTTGTTGTTTGGTGGCCGCGCATGCCCCACCATCATTGAAACGTCTTCCAAGAAAAAATTGGCGGGTGAAGCGGTTGCTATTGGCGATGTTTGCTTCAAACGCGATGGTGTTTACGCCATGGAATTGGGCGGCCCTGAAGTGGGACGCGGCTGCGGTGGTCGCGGCATCATTCACGGTTTTGAGTTGCTCGAGAAGCTCGGCTTCCATGAGTGGGGTTTTGACTACGTGCTGCTCGATTTCTTAGGCGACGTGGTCTGCGGCGGCTTTGGTCTGCCCATTGCCCGCGACATGTGCCAAAAAGTGATTGTGGTGGCCAGCAACGACTTGCAGTCACTCTATGTGGCCAACAACGTGTGCTCTGCCGTTGAATATTTCCGCAAATTGGGCGGCAATGTAGGTGTGGCCGGCATGGTGATCAACCGCGACGATGGCACCGGTGAGGCCGCCAACTTTGCTGAGAAGGTGGGTATCCCTGTGTTGTCCACCATTCCTGCCAATGAGGACATTCGCAGAAAGAGCGCCAGCTACGAAATCATCGGCCGCCCTGAGTCCGTGTGGGGCCCCATGTTTGCAGAGTTGGCTGCCAATGTGGCCACTTCAGTGCCCATTCGTCCCAACCCCATGACACAAGACCAGTTGCTGGGCTTGTTTGCAGCTTCTGCTGTGGGTCGCGATGTGGTGCTCGAGCCTGCCACCCAATTTGACATGTGCGGCAAGACTGACACCAGCAAGCCCACCCTCGAAGTTGTGTACGACGAAGTCTGACACCATGAGCAAAACGATTCCCATCGTCCCAGCCTCTCAAGCGCCAACGGGCATGAGCACTACCATCGAAGGCGATGGTATGGGCTGCCACTCGGGTGGTGAAAAAATGCTGGCTGCCGCTAAGGCCTCCGGCAAGTCTGAAGTGTTGGCGCAATATGCCAAAGACTACCCGGTAGATCCCAAAGCGGGTCCCCACGATCAACCGCAAAGCATGTGCCCTGCGTTTGGTTCTTTGCGTGTCGGATTGCGCATGCGCCGCACCGCTACCATTTTGTCTGGCTCTGCATGCTGCGTATATGGCTTGACTTTCACATCGCATTTTTATGGCGCTCGCCGCAGTGTGGGCTACGTGCCTTTTAACTCTGAGTCCCTGGTCACTGGCAAGTTGTTCGAGGATATTCGCGAGTCTGTTTACGACCAAGCCGATCCTGAAAAATACGACGCCATTGTGATCATCAATTTGTGCGTGCCCACAGCCAGCGGCGTGCCATTGCAGTTGCTGCCCAAAGAGATCAACGGCGTTCGAATCATTGGTATCGATGTGCCAGGTTTTGGCGTACCCACACACGCAGAAGCCAAAGATGTCTTGGCCGGCGCCATGCTGAAATATGCGCGCGAAGAAATTTTGGCAGGGCCTGTTCAAGCGCCGCGCACGGGCCGCTCTGACAAACCCACCATCACCATGATTGGTGAAATGTTCCCCGCCGATCCCATCATCATTGGCCGCATGCTCGAGCCCATGGGCCTTGCAGCAGGCCCCGTGGTTCCAACACGCGAATGGCGCGAACTTTATGCAGCACTCGATTGCGCAGCCGTAGCCGCCATTCATCCGTTTTACACCGCAAGCGTTCGCGAATTTGAAGCAGCGGGTCGTCCTATTGTTGGCTCAGCACCCGTTGGACATGACGGTACCGAAGCTTGGCTTCAAGCTATTGGCAATGCTGCCAATGTGCCGCAAGCCCAAATTGACATGGTGAAAAACATCATGTTGGGTGCCATCAAAGGCGCATTAGCCAAGTCCCCTATCAAAGGTCGCATCACGCTCAGTGGCTACGAAGGTTCTGAGTTGTTGGTAGCGCGTTTGTTGGTAGAGAGCGGTGCCGATTTGCGTTATGTTGGAACCGCTTGCCCTCGCACTCCTTGGAGCGCGCCAGATTGTGAATGGCTTGAAGCACATGGCGTGCACGTTCAATACCGCGCATCGCTTGAACAAGATTTGGCAGCCATGCACGAGTGGAAGCCCGACTTGACCATTGGCACCACACCTGTGGTGCAAGCGGCCAAAGAGCTCAGCATTCCAAGCTTGTATTTCACCAACCTCATCTCTGCTCGCCCCTTGATGGGCCCTGCAGGTGCAGGTTCTTTGGCACAAGTGATCAACGGCGCCATTGCCAACAAGACGCGCTTCGACGAAATGAAAGCCTTCTTTGGTGACACCGGTACCGGTCATGCAGCCGGCGTTTGGGAAGCATCACAAGGCGTGCCGCAAAACCGCCCCGAGTTTGAAGCTGAAACACGCAGACAGCTCGAGAAGCTGGCCAAGAAACGCAAAGCGGAGGCCATGATCTGATGCTAGTTCTTGACCACGATCGTGCAGGCGGCTATTGGGGAGCGGTGTATGTGTTCACCGCCATCAAAGGCTTGCAGGTTGTCATCGACGGGCCTGTCGGCTGCGAGAACTTGCCTGTGACGTCCGTGCTTCATTACACCGATGCATTGCCACCGCATGAGTTGCCCATTGTGGTCACAGGTTTAGCGGAAGAACAATTGGGCCGCGAAGGCACCGAGGGCGCCATGCGCCGTGCGCACGCCACACTCAACCCCGACCTGCCCTCCGTGGTGGTGACTGGCTCCATCGCCGAAATGATTGGCGGCGGCGTAACGCCCGAAGGTACCAACCTGCAACGCTTTTTACCACGCACCATCGACGAAGATCAGTGGCAATGTGCCAACCGCGCCATGTACTGGCTCTGGCAGCAATACGGCATGAAGCATGTGCCCAAGCGTGAGCGCAAAGAGGGCGAGCGTCCTCGCGTCAACATCATTGGCCCAAGCTATGGCACCTTTAACTCGCCCAGCGACTTGGCTGAAATTCGCCGCTTGGTGCAAGGCATTGGCGCCGACGTCAACATGGTCTTCCCTTTGGGCTCGCATCTGGCTGATGTGTCCCGCTTGGTCGAAGCCGATGTGAACATTTGCATGTACCGCGAATTTGGTCGCATGCTCTGTGAGGCTTTAGAGCGACCTTATTTGCAAGCTCCCATTGGCTTGCACAGCACCACCAAATTTTTGCGCTCTTTGGGCGAACTGCTTGGCCTCGATCCCGAGCCCTTCATCGAAAGAGAAAAGCACAGCACCATCAAACCTATTTGGGATCTGTGGCGCTCTGTGACCCAAGACTTTTTTGGCACCGCCAACTTTGGCGTGGTCGCCAATGAAACTTACACGCGCGGCATACGCCATTTCTTAGAAGACGAAATGGGCCTGCCCTGCAACTTTGCCATCTCGCGTATCGCGGGCGCCAAAACAGACAACGCAGAAGTACGCAAACTGGTCACAGAAAAAACGCCACTCATTTTGTATGGCAGCTACAACGAGCGCATTTATTTGGCCGAGTGCGGTGGTGGCGGCATGATGAAAACCAGTTTCATTCCTGCCAGTTTTCCATTGCCCATTATTCGCCGTCATACCGGCACGCCGTTCATGGGCTATGCCGGCGCCACTTACATCATTCAAGAGTTTTGCAACGGCCTGTTCGATGCCCTGTTCCACATCCTGCCATTGGGCACCGAGATGGACAAGATCGAAGGCACCTTGGGTCGCTCTGCGCCCAATACCACTGTGCCGTGGGAGCCAGAGGCACAAGACAGATTAGAGGCTTTGTTGGAGCAACAACCGGTGTTGGTTCGAATTTCAGCAGCCAAAAGAATGCGCGATCAAGCAGAGCGAGATGCACGGGAAACCGGCCGCTCTCATGTTGAAGCGGAAAGATTCACAGAATTGTTCGGTCAAGCGAATGAAGGAGCACATGCATGAAAGGTGTGAACTTGAATTCGTTGGGTCGTCCAATCTCTCGGCCAGTCCGAGGGTTCACCTGTTGCGGTGTCAAAGCCACAACAGTCCGTCCTGTATCTGCAAGGGTACAGGGAGTCGCCGAAAGGCATTTAGAAAGAGGCACAAACTATGACTGATGCAGCTAACCCTTCAGGGCTGTCAGACGAAGAAGCCCAAGAGTTTCACCAGTACTTCATACAGGGCTACCTGTTGTGGGCTGTGGGAGCTTTCTTCGCCCACAGCTTAGTGTGGATCTGGCGTCCCTGGTTCTAAAAAAACCATTCAACGGAGGTAAGTATGACCCACCCGAACGATCGCATGACAACGGTTCAATCTCACGACCATTTTGATGGTTATGGGGTCACCTATGTTTTGCTGTTTTTAGTGTTCATGGTTCTCGCTGTAGCGGGACAGTTGCTGGTCCTTGACTGGCGTAGCTGGCTCCCTGGAGCCGAGGGTTCAACGGGCACTTTGGACGGCGTGAAGTCTTCTGTCTATACCGTTATTTCTCAATTGAGTTAAGAAAGGAAATTACTATGTGGCGCATGTGGCGTGTGATAGATCCCCGCAAGGCAATAGTTCTAACTGGACTTTTGATTGCCTTTATTTCAACATCGATTCACCTGATTCAAATCAGTGGCGATCGGTACAACATCAACAGCTGGCATCCCGATACGGCCAAGGCCGCAGCGGCGAAAGCACAGCCACAAAATGCGGCTTTGCCGCAAAAATAAGGACCACTGGTCTTTATGTCGACAGACGCACCTCGCTCAATTTATTTGAACGATGCGTCTGTCCTTTTATTTTTTAATTTGAAGCCTACAAGACCTCACAAACAGTCAATCGGTCGGAGGATGCAACCATGTCCATGCTGAGTTTTGAACGCAAATACCGTGTACGCGGCGGTACTATTTTTGGGGGCGACCTGTTTGATTTCTGGGTCGGTCCTTTCTATGTCGGATTTTTCGGAATCACGACGATCTTTTTTGCCCTCATGGGCACCATGATGATTTTGTGGGGCGCAGCAATGGGCCCTACATGGAATGTTTGGCAAATTAACATTGCCCCACCCGATATCTCTTATGGCTTGCGTTTCGCTCCCATGATGGAAGGTGGGCTTTGGCAATTGATCACAGTCTGTGCCATTGGTGCATTTGTATCGTGGGCATTGCGTGAGGTTGAAATTGCCCGCAAGTTAGGCATGGGCTTGCATGTACCCGTAGCTTTTGGCATGGCTATTCTTGCGTATGTGAGTTTGCAAGTGATTCGACCCGTGCTGATGGGTGCTTGGGGTCATGCGTTCCCCTACGGCATCTACAGTCACCTTGACTGGGTTAGCAACACGGCTTACCAGTACTTGCACTTCCACTACAACCCGTGGCACATGATTGCTGCCAGCTC
>Ga0208854_1000083_pt1 | contig 19914 bp, 23 predicted proteins | sample LakMenEpi30Nov11_FD_150748 | JGI IMG/M metagenome (GOLD analysis project Ga0208854, IMG submission 150748) | Freshwater microbial communities from Lake Mendota, WI - 30NOV2011 deep hole epilimnion (SPAdes) | ecosystem: Environmental > Aquatic > Freshwater > Lake > Epilimnion/Euphotic zone ...
GCTTCACACCAGCGCGATAACACTGCATGAATACGAAAGCGCCGTCCCTTAAAGGTGAATTCAATGGGCGTTGTTGCACCATCGATCGTGACATCGTGGGCGGGATTGACCTGCATCATGAGCTAAGGGGCCTTTCGTAGTATTCGAACAGATGTTCGAAAAATAGCCCCATGGACTGACAAATAGCAAGCGCGCAGGCGTGTCGAGGGTAAAGAATAGTTGAAATTTCAACTACTATTGCCTCAGTTCGTATTCACCAATCTAAGGAGCCCCATGGACGTAGTACTCGTAATCGCTCGCATCTTGTTTGCTGGCATCTTCATCTCTTCAGGAATCAGCCACCTCACCAAGCTTGATGCAATGACTGGCTATGCCCAATACAAGAAAGTCCCAGCTGCAAAGCTCAGCGTGATCGTTTCAGGTCTGATGATTCTTGTAGGCGGCCTCTATATCGCATTTGGTGTTTATGCAGATCTTGGCGCACTGCTTATCGCGCTATTCCTAATCCCAACAGCTTTCATGATGCATGCATTCTGGAAAGAAACTGATGCAACAGCAAAGCAAAATGAAACTATTGGATTCTTTAAAGATCTCTCACTTGCTGGCGCAGCGCTGATCATCTTCGCACTAGTTGGTTCTGGTACTGATTTTGGTCCAAGCATCACAGGTGCATTCTTTAACCTATAAACAGTTAGTCAGTAAAGCCCCTGCAGAGAAATCTGTGGGGGTTTTACTTTTTCATTACATGTGATTGATACCCGGCAAGTAAAAGCATGAGCACTGGATACATCATTGCAACTGGAAGAGTCAGAACCTGAGCAAGGGCGCCGGTCACAGATGGCCCAATGAAATAACCAGCAAGACCAATTACTCCCACACGGGCAATTGCAACTGAAGAAGCAATTCCTGGGACTTCAGAGGCGGCCAAAATGTATGCAGGAAACATCGGACCAATTCCAATTCCAGCACATGCAAAACCAATATTGACGATAATCAGAGCCAGGATGGGTTGTGTGTCAGAGAGTGGAACACCAATAGCAATTCCAGCACCTAAACCGATACCACCTAAATAACCACCGTAGAGCACTGTTTTTCTGGGTCCAAAGTGATCCAGTGCTCTATCACCCAAAAAGCGAGATGTAATCATTGCAAGTGAAAAGACTGCAAAGGCTGATGCGTTAACACCAACACCAAAGCCCATGTCATCGCGCAGCAAGATTGCGCCCCAATCACTGGCAGCACCTTCAGCGATAAGCCCGCCTAGTAAACCAATTCCCATTCCCCACAGTGGCAGAACAGACTTTCCAAAGAAAGGAATCTTGGCTTGAGTCTCTTCTTCGCCGCCGTTATGTTCATCTTGCTCAGCATTTAGAAGCATGCGCACGGCAGGAATGAATAAGAAGAAGCAAACAATGCCAACCCCAACTAAGTTATCGCGAGGGGAAACAAACCTAGCAATTGAGCCACCTAAAACTGTTGTTGCAAATGCCCCCGAAGACCAGAGCGCATGAAATGTAGACATCACTCGCCGCCCCAAAAGCTTTTCAATCACAACAGCTTGTGTGTTAGATGCGATATCCATACTCGAATATCCAAGGCCCATGATGAAAAGACCGAAAATCAAAGTGATTGGTGAGGTTGAAAAACCCATCAGAATTAGACCAATGGGCATAATGATGATGGCGATACGAATGACTGCCTTAGTGCCATAGGAGTGCACTAAACGCCCAGTTAACTGAGCACCAATAATTGCGCCAATTGTGCTTGCAATAAGAATCAAACCCAACTGTCCGTTGTTCAAGCCATTGGCATCGCGGATCTCAGGGATGCGAGCGACCCAGGCCATGGAGACAACACCCATAAAGAAAAAGGTTGCCAAAAGCCCTATTCGCGCACGCGCTGCTACAGCCAATAAATCAGTGCTCATAAGGTGGTAACGGTAACTGAGATTGCCCCATTAGTCTGCTTGCACTGCCTTTATTCCTCCAATTCTTCGAACTCTAGAAAGCCTTGGGCGATATAGAATCAAACCCATACCAACTCAACAAGGAGTACTACGTGGACAACATCAGCGCATTTAATAATCACCTTCCAGTCAAGGTCCGCTTTGGAGAAGGCGTTGCTGAGACGTTGCCAGCAGTTGTTGCAGAACTCGGTGCAAGTAAAGTCTTTTTGATGGTTGATAAAGATATTGAGAAGTTCAACCCAGCGGCTGCAAAGCTCATCGATCAGATGAAGGCAGCTTCTGGCATCACCGTTACTGTCTTTGAAAAGCCAGCAGGTGAACCAACTATTCAAATGGTTGATGATTCAATTGCAGCTCTAAAAGCTGCAGGCTCTGATGTTGTTGTTGCACTCGGTGGCGGATCTGTTATCGACACAGCCAAGGCTGCGCGTCTGTGCGCCCAACTCAACTGCACATTCCGTGAATTCCAATCAAAGCCACCTGTCTATCCAGCACCCACACTTCCACTCGTTGCTCTGCCAACATCTGCTGGCACAGGGTCTGAAGTATCCGGTGGTTCTGTTATCTCTGATCCAGAGGCTGGTCGCAAAGCAGGTATTGCAAATGGAAACCTTCGTGCACAAGTTGCACTCGTTGATCCAGTTCTCACATATTCAATGCCACCGTCAATGACAGCTAACACTGGTATCGATGCACTGGCTCAAGCAATCGCAGGAATCATTGCTAAGTGCTCAACTCCTATTGGTGATGCCATTGGTTATGAAGCAGTGCGCATGATGACTCCCGCTCTAGTTGCAGCCTTTAAAGATGGCAATGACAAAGTTGCTCGCGCTGGAATGGCATCGGGCAGCATGATGGCCGGTCTCACAATGAATATCTCTGACTGCACAGCAGAACACTCACTGGGTCAAGCAATCGGTGGCTTAAAGCATGTTCCACACGGTCTAACAATTGGTTTAGTTCTAGTTGAAACCCTTACTCGTGAAGCAAAGATCGTTCCTGAAAAGATGGAGCGCGTTGCCGATGCGATGGGCGTACCACAAGATGGCACTAAGGATGGATCTCGTTGCGTTAACGCTGTGAGAAAGATTTTGGCCCAGCTGCAATTCCCAGTGCTTTCATCCCTTGGTTTTGTTGAAGGTGACATCGATGAACTAGCTGAAATCGCACTCAAGGACTTCTTTATTACACAGGCTCCAAAGCCTTGGAGCAAGCAAGAGGTTGTCGATGCATTTATGTCAGCGCTAAAGCTTGAAAGCCGTGTTGCATAGATAGTGGAAGAAGTTCTTAACAACCCTTCAGTTATCCGCGTAACTGCCCTGCTCAAAGAGCTGGGATGTTCTGGTGAAGTAACGATTCTCTCCGACTCTGCTCGCACCGCACTCGATGCAGCAAATGCTCTGGGTATTGAAGTGGGCCAAGTAGCTTCATCCATTGTTTTCAAACTACCCAGCGGCAATCCATTACTTGTTATTACAAGTGGGCGCCATCGTGTGGACACAGAACTGGTTGCTAAGAACTTAGGTGTTGAGAAACTCCACCGAGCAGATGCTGACTTTGTTAAAAACGCTTCAGGCTTTTCTATTGGTGGCGTCTCCCCTGTTGGTTGGGTGAACAAGCCAGAAATCATTTTGATTGATCAGGCACTAAATGATTATGACGTTGCCTGGGCGGCAGCTGGGCACCCGCACTCTGTTTATCCAACATCTTTTGAAGAGCTAGCGCGAGTAACAGGTGCAATGCCTATGGTTGTTGGAGACTAGTTAAATGAGGAACAAAACTTTTGTAACTGCAGTTTTTGCTTCTTTTGCCTGGAACCTATATCTAGTTGGCGGTGTCATGCTGGGTGCTTCTTACGCACTTGATCGCGCAGCTGGTGGCCAATTTGATGTGTTTCCAACTTACCTCAGAGTTGTTTACATTCTAAATTTCCTCCTAATTGTCTATCAGGTAGTAATTTTCACTCGCTTTTCATACGGCATAACAATTAAGCCGAAATGGATAGTTAAAGCCTTTGTTATTCTCGGTGTGTTGGGAATTATTGCCAATGCAGCATCTCGAAGCGTAAATGAGCGTTGGAACGTTATCCCCGCATTCGTGATTACAGCGGCATTTTATGGAATCTTGAAGTCCCAATCGAAAAACGCAAGAGTGACAAAGGTTTCAAAACCCACGGGGCGTGACAAGTTATGAACACTTTAGGCATGATTGCCATTGTTATTGATGATTATGACTCTGCCATTTCACATTATGTAAATGATCTTAGTTTCACTCTCATTGAAGACACAGTCATGTCACCTGAAAAGCGCTGGGTGGTAGTTGCACCTAGCTCACAAGGTGCTCGAATTTTGCTAGCAAAGGCTGCCAATGAGGCACAGGTGGCAGCTATTGGAAATTCAACCGGTGGCCGAGTCGGATTCTTTATGTATACAACTAACTTTAACGAGACCTATAAGAACTATTCATCTAAAGGAATTGAGTTCATTGAAACTCCACGCCAAGAGGAATACGGTCAGGTTGTGGTTTTCAAAGACAAGTATGGAAACAAGTGGGATCTAATTGAACAAAAATAGTAATGTCACTAAGGCAAGAGTCTTTGAGTGGTTGGGTGTTGCAACTGCCATTGTTTATTCACTCCTAGTTGCTGCAAATATTGGAGCTGAGTTCATTGGCTTCACCTTGCTTCTGACTTCCTCTGCTCTTATTGGTATATGGGCATATCTTGGCAAACACCGTGGAATTCTTTTCCTGCAGTTCTTCTATGCAGCAGCTGGCATTATTGGAATGATTCGCTGGTTCTAAATGATTGTTGCCTACTTCTGGACCATTACTCCTAGCCGTATTCCCTTTGCATTAGTTGCGATGGGCATGGATCGCATTTTTTTGCGTTCATCTAAAAACGTAGGATTCTTTAAATCCTTAGGCACTGGCAAAGGTGAGACTTTCACACCTGCAGATGCCAACTCTCTTCGCTGGGGTTTAATTGCACAAGTCCATGACATTGATGCCTTTGATCAATCATTTGTTATCAAGCAATGGCGCAAAAATAGTGTGAGTGAATTTCGCGCAGTACTCGAACCCATCTCTTCTCATGGTCAATGGGCAAAACAAGAACCCTTTGTTGCATCAATAAAGGATTGGACTGGCCCTGTTGCAGCAATAACACGAGCGCGCATTAAGTGGCATCAAAACTTTCGCTTTTGGAGCTCTGTGCCACCTGTGACAATGTCTTTGAAATCAGCTCCTGGATTAATATCTGCCATTGGAATTGGTGAAGCTCCTATTGGTTTGCAAGGCACTTTTTCATTATGGGAGTCTGGAGAGGCAATTAAGAACTTTGCATACAAGGGCGCTGCCCACCAAAAGGCGATTGCAGACACAAGTACCTATAAATGGTATTCAGAAGAGCTCTTTGCACGCTTTGCGCTCAAAGATATTCGCGGTTCGATTAATAGTTAAGTCGGCAAATAGGGCAGACTTAAGCCATGTCGATCCGTCATTACACTCCAAGACGGCGCCGCTATGGGCAGTTATCACCTCGCGTAAATGGCTTGCTCAACTCTGTAGTTGCCATCGCAATCCTGCTTCAAGTGATCTATCCATTAGTAAATGGAGAAGTTTTGCGATTGCTCACACTCAACGTTATTTACTGGGGTGCTGGTGCGATGTTGCTACATGCATTGCTGGCCTATGGCACACGTTATGCAATTACATATTTTCTTTTTACCTTCTTCTTTGCTCTCACTATTGAACATGTTGGACTTCTAACGCAGTGGCCTTTTGGTAGTTACACATACTCTGGGAACTTAGGATTAAAGATCTTTGAAGTTCCACTCGTTGTTCCTTTTGCGTGGGTCATGATAGCTCACCCCGTCCTAACTGCGTCCCGCCGGATTGCAGGTAACTGGGTATTTCTCTATGGCGGAGTTGTTCTTGCGGCATGGGACTTGTTCTTAGATCCTCTGATGGTTACAGCAGGTAACTGGACGTGGGTTGTTACTGGCGCTCATGTTCCCTTTCAACCTGAAATTCCTTTATCAAATACCTTTGGTTGGTTGCTTAGCGGAATGTTTTTGATTGGCGTGCTGCACCTAATTACCCCACGCGAAAAGCGAAAGGGCGGTGCCACATTCCGCACTACCGACATATTCCTTTTATGGACATTGTTCTCAGGAATCATCGGCAACTTATTCTTCTTTAGTCGTCCCGGCGTTGCTTTCTTTGCTGGAGGCATCTTTGGCATCGTTCTTGCTCCTTACTTCTTTAACCGCTGGTTAGGACGCCCTTAGATTCCATGGATTACCTCTTAACAATTCCTTCCAGCTTTATTCTCCTCATCTCTCTGATCAACTTCCTTACTATCCGCACCCCTGACAAGAGTTCACAAATACAGGAATCAATCTCCGTCATAGTTCCCCTGCGCAACGAAGCTAATAATGTTGGTGAACTTGTTGTCTCGCTAAGGGATCAAGAGAATCTCACTCACGTTGAGTTTCTACTTCTCGATGATAACTCTGAAGATGACACCTTGGCCTTACTGCAGCAACACGTTTCAGGCCTACCAAACTTTCAGATACTGAGCGGAACTACGCTGCCACAGGGGTGGATTGGTAAGACCTGGGCATTACAACAACTCTTTGATAAATCTTCAGGCGAAATCATTGTCTCTGTTGATGCTGATGTGCGATTGGCTCCAGATGCAATAAGCAAGTCAGTGACTCTGCTAAAGAACGCGCAGTTAGATTTCCTCTCCCCCTATCCAAAACAACTGGCATTGAGCTGGTCTGAAAAGTTGATTCAGCCACTCTTACAATGGTCGTGGATGTCCACAGTTATCTTGCGAATTGCTGAGAAAAGCTCACTTGCATCAACGGTTGTGGCTAACGGGCAGTTCTTTGTTGTGAGAAAAGCTGCACTGGATCAAGTGAGTGGCTATGACAGCGTGCGAAATAAAGTGTTAGATGATGTTGAACTTGCCAGATCCCTTGTTAAAAATGGTTCCCATGGCTGCGTTGCAAATGGAGCAGCAATTGCATCCACTCGTATGTATTCATCCTGGGTAGAAATTCAAGCCGGCTACGGCAAATCTTTACACGCGGCATTTGGTTCAGTTCTTGGTTCAGCCGTTGCAATCACATTTGTATTTCTAACTGGTATTGCCCCTCTTATTGCAGGTATCACGGGTTCTTCTATTGGTTGGTATGCATTTGCTGCAGTTACTCTTACGCGAGCAATGAGTGCAATCAAAGTAGGTAAAACTGGACTAGATGCATTCCTCCATCCCTTCTCATCAGCTTTGCTTATTTACTTAATCATTTTCTCTTGGATGATGCGTGGTCAGGTGCAATGGAAAGGCCGCACACTATGAAGATAGTTGTTATTGGCGCAGGTATGGGCGGCATGATGTCGGCGGCGCGGTTGGCTAAAGCTGGACACCAGGTTTCACTCTATGAAGCATCAGATCGTGTGGGCGGAAAACTACACACTGAATGGATTGGCAAAGTTGCCTTTGATACGGGTCCATCTCTTTTAACTCTGCCTGCTGTATATAAAGATTTCTTTGCACGCACCGGCAAACATCTAGGTCTGTTATGCGAAATTCAAACTGTTGATCCATCTTTTGATTATCACTTCGCTGATGGCACCTCTGTAAAGTTTGCCAACCTTTCTAGATATCACACGCTCAATAATCTCCGTGCTGCCTATGGCGAACCTGTAGCAAGACAATGGGATCAGCTCATGCGCCGTGCTGAAAAGATGTGGGATGTATCGCGTGAACCATTTATTGAAAATGAACTGCGATCAGCTTTTTCACTGCTTAAGCGTTTTTCACTCATTAGAGATCTTAAAATTATTGCCCCTTGGAAAACTTTAAGAGATATCGCAACGCAAGAGCTTTCCGATCAACACCTTCGATACATCCTAGATCGCTATGCCACCTATAGTGGCTCTGACCCACGCAGAGCTCCTGCAGTTCTCTCCACCATTGCCTACGTTGAAGAATCATTTGGTGCTTGGCATATCAAAGGTGGTCTTGGAACATTAGCAACGCTGGTGCATGAGCGAGCAGAGAAAGTGGGGGTTACTTTTCACCTTAACTCCCCTGTTGCATCCATTAATGTGAAAAAGGGAAAAGCTAAGGGAATTACTTTAGATAGCGGTGAAGTCATTGAGGCAGATGCAGTGATAGCTAACGCTGATGCCTCACTTATCTATAACGTTCTTATTAAAGGAAAAATACGAAAGATAAAGAAGGTCAGAAAGAACATTGCCAAGGCTGATCCTTCTTTAGCTGGATTCTCACTACTACTTGGCATGCGAAAAGATGGATCAGAGCCTCTTAATCACCACACTGTTCTCTTTCCAAAAGATTACGATGCAGAGTTTGATGCGATTTTCACCCATAAGCAGCCTGTTGCAGAGCCAACCATTTACATCTGCGCACCGCGCGATGAGTCAATGTCGAAAGATGAATTACTTGAAGGTTGGTTCGTTCTAGTTAACGCACCTGCCCATGGGCAAGAGAGCTTTGATTGGAGTAGTGCTGAGTTTGCAAGAAACTATGCCAACAGCATTATTGATCAGATTGAAGCCCGTGGTATTCCAGTTCGCTCACGCCTTGAATCAATGACGATTAGAACACCAGCTGATTTAGAAAGCGCTGTGCGAGCACCTGGTGGCTCCATCTATGGAACTTCAAGTAATGGTGCACGCGCAGCCTTTATGCGCGCAAAGAACCGCTCACCTATTAAGGCTTTGTACTGTGTTGGAGGATCGGCTCATCCTGGTGGCGGATTACCTTTAGTGGGCTTGAGTGCTGAGATGGTTGCTAATGCAATTGGGAGCGCGCAAAGCGGACAACCATTAAGAAGCCACTAATTTGAAGTGCTAAGAAAGCTACGGAAAGTGCAAATACTCCTGGCAGATTTAACTGCCACATAATCAAAACAACAAACAAAAATGACGCACGCACTGGTCGCTCTGCTGGTGTGACAACACCGATATCTTTGATCCCAAGTGAGACTAACTTGGCCCGTGCATACTCTTGAAAAGATGCAACGCTCCATAGCGTAATTACTAACCACGCTGGAACGCCGATGACATAGAGGGCATAGAGCCATAGAGCTTCACTAATGCGATCAACTACAGAATCAAGAGTTGCACCCCAAGCACTTTGGCGCTTTTGAAATATAGCAACACTTCCATCAATTCCATCAAAGAAAAGTGAGAAAACAAGAAAGAGAACTGCCCACCACGATGTGGCAGTTAACGCTGTGGCAGCTGCGGCGACAAGGCCTAACATTGTTAGAACGTTTGGTGAAATGCGCAGCAAAGTTGCAACTAGACCGCAGCGATAGGAGATGTTGAGCCACCATGCAACAACACCGGTAACAGGGGCATCGTTATGTAACGAACTCCATGTAGCGGTGAACTCTTGCTTAGTGAGCATTTTCTCTCTTCCTTTTTCTGGCGATTGAGTATTGATAGTATAGAAGTGCAGGCTCATAAGTGCGCCCAGAATGGCGGAGATAAGTGGGTGAGAGTATCTTTGCGCTGTGAGTTCAGCGACTAGGGCAGAGTTACAAGAGACACGCGATGGCGTAGAGATTGAACTCACTCAATTCATGCGTGAGCAAAGCTCGTATCTGCTTTCAATCTCACCTGAATTACATCCAGTGTCTTCGGCTCTCTCTTCATTTTTGCTAGATAGCGGTAAGCGTTTGCGGCCTCTCTTTGCCTATGCTGGAATCAAAAGCGCAGGCGGATCTTTAACTCCAGCGAAGACTAAAGCCATCTCTTCCCTTGAACTTCTTCAAGCATGCGCTCTTATTCATGATGATCTAATGGATGGTTCTGACACACGTCGCGGTAAGCCATCTATACATCGCCACTTTGAATCTATCCATGTACAAGATGCGTTAGAGGGTTTTGCGCCTGCCTACGGTTTAGCATCTGCAGTCTTACTCGGAGATTTAGCACTTGTTTGGTCTAACCAACTTCTTAATACGTCAGGTATTTCATCTGATGAACTTCGCCGCGTGATGCCAATCTTTGATGAGATGCGCGTTGAGTTAATGGCAGGACAGTTCTTAGATATTCATGAGCAAACTCAGAAGAACACAGATCTTGCACGTTCAATGACAATAGCTCGCTACAAATCAGGTAAGTACACAATTGAGAGACCACTTCACTTAGGAGCAGTCCTAGCTGGGGATGCAACACCGGCATTGCTGGCAGCTCTCTCTGAATACGGACTACCCCTTGGTGAAGCTTTCCAATTCCGCGATGACCTACTGGGCGTCTTTGGCGATCCATCTGTTACCGGAAAACCTGCCGGTGATGACCTGCGTGAAGGAAAGCGAACAGCCCTTATCGCCATGACCGATGCCAAATGCACGGAGGCTATGAAGGCCGAGAGCCGTAAGTACTTTGGTAAGAACGATATTGATGAAAAAGGTGTGGCCATCTTGCAGGAGATGATTGTTTCAACAGGCGCAAAGGCAGCCCTTGAAACTATGATTGATGACTTAACGTCTCAAGCACTGCGCGCGATTGAAAACCCTGCAATTGATAGCGCTGGACGCGATTTACTTAATGAACTTGCCATGATTGCCACAAAGAGGAGTATGTAAATGGTTGCCAGAGTTAAAGGCCCCACCGATCACGTTGTCATCGTTGGCGCAGGCCTTGCTGGATTAAGCGCTGCACTTCGTCTTGCAGGAGCTGGTCGAAAGGTAACCGTATTAGAGCGCGAAAGTGTTCCTGGTGGCCGCAATGGCTTACTCAAAAAAGATGGTTACTCCTTTGATACAGGTCCATCAGTTCTAACAATGCCATCACTGATTAATGATGCATTTAACTGCGTGGGCGAAGATATGAAAGATTGGCTGGAGTTAACTCCCCTCACACCTCTCTATCGCGCTTTCTATGCCGATGGCTCACAGCTAGATGTACACGCAGATACCAATGAGATGGAAGCAGAGATTGCTAAACACATCAGCAGCACTGAAGCTGCCGGATATCGCAGATACGTAGAATTTGTTACAAAACTCTATAAGTATGAGATGAATGATTTCATTGATAGAAATATCGATAGTCCACTCAACTTACTCACGCCCAACCTTGCCCGCTTAATTGCACTTGGGGGCTTTCGCAGACTTTCTCCTAAAGTAAATCAATTTATGAAAGATCCTCGACTACAAAAGGTTTATTCATTCCAGGCTATGTATGCAGGAGTGAGCCCACAACAGGCTCTAGCTATCTATGCAGTAATCGCATACATGGACTCAGTTAATGGAGTCTTCTTCCCTAAGGGTGGAATGCATGCAGTTCCGCGTGCTCTAGCTGCAGCTGCCGAAAAACACGGTGTGGTATTTAAATACAACACCACGGTCACAAATGTTGAAGTAAGCAATGGCCGCGCAAAAGCTGTCATCACCGAATCAGGTGAGCGCTATGAGTGCGATGCAGTTATTTTGAATCCAGACCTACCTGTTGCCTATCGCGAATTGCTTGGCAAAACCCCCGTCACGATCAAGCGATTGAAGTACTCACCATCGTGTGTGACTCTTCTCGTTGGCTCAAGTAAGAAATATGACTTTGCTGCCCACCACAATATTCACTTTGGCCACTCTTGGGATGGCGTTTTTGATGAACTCATCAAGAAGAAGCAGTTAATGAGTGATCCCAGCATCTTGGTTACCGTGCCAACTCATGATGATCCAGATTTAGCACCTGCCGGTAAGCACTCCTATTATATTTTGTTCCCAACGCCTAACTTAGATAGTGATATCGATTGGAAGAAACAAGCTGGTCCGTATCGCGACCAAATGATTAAAACTATTGAAGAGCGCGGCTATACGGGCTTTGGCGATTCCATTGAAACTGAAGTCATGACTACTCCCCTTGATTGGAAGAATCAGGGAATGGAGATGGGCGCACCATTTGCCAGTGCACATACATTTTTCCAAACCGGTCCTTTCAGACCACGCAATATGGCACAGGGAATTGAAAACGTAGTCTTTGCTGGTTCTGGAACACAACCTGGTGTTGGCGTTCCAATGGTTTTGATTTCAGGCCGCCTTGCTGCAGAGCGAATTGTGGGACCTGTTAAGTAAATGAATGAGCTGGAGGCATCCTATGCCGAGTGCAAGAGATTAAATTCTCTACACGGCAAAACATATTACCTAGCCACACTCCTGCTACCTAAAGCTAAACGTAAATATGTTCATGCACTCTATGGCTTTGCCCGCTACGCAGATGAAATCGTTGATGATCTTGCATCCACTCTTACTGTGCAGGAAAAGGCAGATGCTTTAGGGCTCTGGGGTGCCAAGATTTTGCAGGATTTAAAAACTGGCAAAAGTAATGATGCAATCGGGCGAGCACTAATAGACACAGTCAACACATTTGCAATCCCCCATGAGCACTTTGAAGCGTTCCTGCATTCCATGACTATGGATTTAACTGTGCAGGAGTATCAAACATATGAAGATCTTGTGGAGTACGTCTACGGTTCAGCTGCAGTTATTGGCCTTGAAATGGTGCCCGTGTTGGGAGTGCTTGAAGAAGGTGCCTATGAATGTGCGAAGAAGCTGGGTATTGCTTTCCAATTAGCTAACTTCATCCGCGATGTGGGAGAAGATTTAGATCGCGGCCGTATTTATCTACCTATTACTGAGCTTGCCGAGCATGGCGTCACACGCGAAATGCTTGAAGAGCGAGTTCTTACGCCACAAATTATTAACGCACTTAAGTTTCAAATTGCCCGCGTGCGCCAACTACAAGCCGAAGCAACCCCAGGAATTCAAATGCTTGCAGCATCTAGTCGTCCCTGTATTGAAGCTGCCAGTGAGTTGTACTGCGGCATCGTTGATGAAGTGGAAAAGATTGGCTACGACATATTCAACAAGCGTGCCAAGACTTCTACAGCCCGCAGATTACGCGTCTTTATTAGCGCTTATCTGAAGCGCCTAGCCGTATCCAATTAGTTAATACGCCAAGAACTAGCGCAAAACCAAAGAGTAAATCCTCCACTGGCGCTGATGCGATGCGCAGACCAATGATGGCATCTGGGCTATACATCACGATGTTTCTTGAAGTCAGCCACCAATTCGTCAGTAGTTGGAAGCCGACAATGATTGCGTAAGAAGTCCAAAATACTTTGCGCTTGAGCAAATGTGTTTTAAAGAGAAAGAGATCAAAAGAGATGGCGAAGAGAACTGCAAAGATTGCGATTTGCGTGTAGGTCACTTATAGACCTGCCAATGCTTTTTAACTGTGCGCACGGCTTCAATAGTCATCAGGGCCGCGATGGGTACGACTATAAAGAACAAATACTCCTCTAAAGGAATGCCAAAGGGTCCAAAGATTCCCAGAATCTGATCTTTATCAAAATACCAGTGGCCATTTGCAATGGCGTATTTATCCCATGCGATGAATAGAAAAGCTACAGGGGCAATGGTAAGAACTACTCGCTTAAACTGCTTGAGCACTCCGACCTTCAAAAACACTTCTAGCCAAAATGAGCCAACGACGGTGAAAACAATCATCGCTAGGTATCCATACTTTTGCACGAGATAACGCTACTCTAAGAACCACGGGAGCCGCATGCGGCTGAGAGGGTTTGAAATTCAAACCGACCGATTGACCCGTCCGGTAATGCGGACGTGGAAAGGAAACTATGTCATTCACCATTTTTAGCGCCTGGGGCTATGAAGTCTCAGCACTTGAATTCATTGCAGCAATTACTTCCATCACTGGAGTCTGGCTGGGCACAACCGGAAAGCGCATCACATGGCCGTGGTGGGCATTGAGTAGTGCGCTCTACATGGTCTTTTTTTATCAAGCTGATCTCTTCGCAAGTGCAGCACTTCAAATAGTTTTCATTATCGCTGCCATTTGGGGTTGGCGCGACTGGGCACCAACAGGTGCAGCCCCTGGCTATTTAAACAACCGTCATCGCTTATTCATTGGTGCAGGAACCTTGATTGCAGTCTCTGCACTTTCTCCTCTGCTCTCGCGCGCAGGTGCTGCAGCGACATGGTCTGATGCATTTTTACTTGTTGGTTCATTAGCGGCTCAAGTGCTTATGGTCTATCAGAAAGTTGAAGCGTGGGTTCTCTGGCTCATTATTGATTTAGCCGGAACTGTTCAATACGCCTACTTAGGTTATTGGTTCACTGCCGCCTTATATGCACTCTTCACTGTTGTAGCCGTCATTGGTTGGAAGCGCTGGTATGTCCTTAATCGCAATTGATGGCAGAGCAGGTGCTGGCAAGACAACCCTTGCTGCGCACTTCTTTAAAGAACTATCGGCAGATAAGACTGTTGAAGTTATCCATATGGATGATCTCTATAACGGTTGGGAAGGCGCGCTGGATGAAGGTTTAACTCACACCTTGGAATCAATTGTGAATGCACATAACAATGGAGTGAGCATTGAAATAGATATCTTCAACTGGCAATCAATGTCCTTTGATTCAAAGGCGATGATAAATCCTGTTGATATCTTGATTTTAGAAGGCGTTGGAGCCGGGCAAAAAGTAGTGCGGGATGCTGGTGCAACCCTGTATTGGCTAGATATCGATGCTGAAGAAGGAATACAACGGGTTTTGAATCGAGATGGCAATCAGATTGCATCGCAGATGAAGCAGTGGCAGATTGCCCAAGAAATTCATTTCATGCGAGATAAGACACGCGAAAACGCGGAACACATTCAAAGCTCATAAGGATTAAAGCCCTAAAATCGCCCATATGTCAGATCTATCGGGTGAGCTCATTGATGGGCGTTATCAACTCACTCGCCAGGTTGCCAATGGTGGAATGGCCAGTGTCTATGAGGCTAACGATACCCGCTTAGATCGAAAAGTTGCAGTAAAGATTATGCATCCCCATTTAGCCCAAGATGAAGCCTTCGTTAACCGTTTCATAAGAGAAGCTAAAGCCGCTGCCGCACTTTCACATCCCAACATCGTTGCTGTGCAGGACCAAGGGTGGAATCAAAACGGAGTTCCTGCCGTCTTTATTGTCATGGAGTTAATTGAAGGTCACACACTTCGTGAATACTTAAATGAGCGCGGCAGATTTGAAATCAAAGATGCAATCAACTACCTCACTCCAATCCTTAGCGCTCTAGCTGCCGCTCATGATTTGGGAATAGTCCATCGTGATATGAAGCCTGAAAACATTTTGATTTCAAAAGAGGGCCGTGTGAAGATTGCAGACTTTGGTTTAGCTCGCGGTGAGCTCATTGGTTCAACTATGACGGCTGAATCAAGTGTGATCTTGGGTTCTGTTTCATACCTTTCTCCGGAACAAGTCCAACGCGGTGTTGCAGACTCTAGAAGTGATGTCTATGCCGTTGGCATCGTGGCATTTGAAATGCTCACTGGCGAGAAACCTTTCACAGGTGACTCCCCTATCCAAATTGCTTATATGCACGTTAACCAAGAGATTCCATCACTTCGCAGCAAGCGCAAGGAGATTCCAGAAGCCCTAGATACATTGATTTCCAAGGCAACAGATCGTGATCCAGATAAGCGTCCGCGCACTGCAGGTGAATTCCTTAAGTCTTTGGAATCTATTCAGAGCGAAATTGATCCTAAAACTAATCAGATGAAGTTAGCTCTTGACCTTCCTATGGAGCCTATTAAGGAAAAGCCACGGGGAAAGATGAAGAAGGCAGTTGAGAAAGAAAAAGAAGAGAGTATTGAAGTAAAAGAGACAACCCAAGAGATTAGAGCTGCAAAGGAAAAGAAAAAGAAGGCCAGCAAGCGTGTGCGTCGCAACCGTAAGGTTGCAATCATTCTTGCCATCGCCCTTGGTATTGGCGGTTGGTACACATTGGTTGGACCAGGTTCTCGCGTAGTTGTTCCATCGGTAGTTGGTGGCACATATGAGCAAGCTCTTTCCACTCTGACGCCTCTGGGTTTAACTACAGTAATTTTAGAAAAGCGCTTTGATGAAGATATTGCAAAAGGTGCCATCATTGAAACTAGTCCTCCAGGTGGTGGACGTGTGGAATCTGGTGGTGAAGTTAAGTTAATTGTTTCTAAAGGTCCGGAGCGATACATCATTCCTTCCGTAGCCGGACTCACACCAGAGGCTGCCACAAATGCCCTTGAGAAATTCCCATTGATAGTTGGCGCAAACACTGAAGTCTTTAACAAAGAAATTCCTAAAGGATTTGTCATCTCTACAAAGCCTGAATCAGGCACAGAAGTTAAGCGTGATACTCCTGTCTCACTTGTGATAAGTAAGGGTGTTGAGACTGTGGCACTTGTTTCTTATTCAGGCAAAAGTGGTGAACAAGCGCTCAATGAGTTAAATGATCTTGGTTTTGACGTTGAATCTACTTATGCTTTTAATGAAAGAGTTCTATCGGGTGTAGTCATTTCGCAAACTCCAACCGGTGTTGATGTTGCACCTAAGGGATCAACTGTGACGCTAATAATCTCTAAGGGTTCACAGTATGTATTTATCCCTAACGTCTTTTCACTAGATCAAATCAAAGCAACTCAAGCCTTGCAGGATCTACAGCTCAAGGTTGTAGTCAAGAAATTGGGAACTAAGAAGGTAAAGAAGGTTACAAATATCTCTCCAAAGGTGGGCAGCAAAGTTAAACGTGGCAGCGTGGTCACAATTACCGTAGGGTAAGCCAATGCCTAAGGAGTCCAAGAAGCCACGTATTGGTGCCCACGTCCCAACTACTGGCGGAATGGCAAAGCGCTCCATTGAATATGCCCAAGAAATTGGTGCAAGTGCGATTCAAGTTTTTGCATCAAGTCCACGTATGTGGGCCATGCCTGCGGTAAAGCCTGAACTAGATGAGGCTTATAAAATCAAAGCTGCAGAGATGGATCTTGAAACCTATGTCCATGCTCCCTTTCTCATTAACTTAGGCTCACCGACTGAGGCCACATACATCAACTCATTGGCTTCAACTAAATATTCTCTCCAGCGTGCTGCAGATATCGGCGCACTTGGCGCAGTCATTCACACTGGCTCTGCTGTTGATGTTAACCACGTTGAAAAAGCATGGAAGCAGATTCATGAAGGCATGATGCCAATCCTTAACGCTCTGCCCGATGATGCTCCTTATTTGTTATTAGAGCCAACAGCAGGACAAGGCCAATCATTAGTTAAGAAGCTAGATGATCTAGAAAACTACTTAAAGGCTCTGGAGTACCACCCAAAGGTTGGAATCTGTCTTGATACCTGTCATGTTTTTGCTGCAGGACACGATATCTCCGTCAAAGGCGGCATGACAGCAACTATTGATTTACTCCTTCAAATTGCCGGTGTTGAGCGTTTCCAATTAGTTCATGCCAATGACTCCATGGATGTGTGCGGAGCACTCAAGGATCGCCACCAAAACATTGGCGATGGCCATATTGGAGTAGAGCCATTTGCCGAACTTCTTGCTCATCCAGCTATTGCTAATGCTCCATTGATTCTAGAAACACCGGGCATGGAGGAAAAACACAAGCCTGAAGTTGCGCTACTTAAGAAGTTACGAGATAAAAAGTGAGCGAAGCTAAACACCTCTTTAAAATGAAGTTAGCCCCTTGGGCACTTCTTGCAGTTGCTGCAGCCTGGGGCTGGGCATTTGTGATTATGAAAGATGCAATCCAGCGTCAGAGCGTCAACAACTTTCTTTTCACAAGATTTCTTCTGGGCACAGTTGTACTGATCCTTATCCGCCCCAAGGTATTGAAACTTCTCAATAAAGACATACTCCTTCGTGCTGGAGCCGCTGGCACCTTTCTAGGTCTTGGTTTCATATTCCAAACTCTTGGGCTTGATCGCACGGGCGCTGCAATTACTGGTTTTGTTACCGGTCTATATGTTGTTTTAACTCCACTGATTGCCTGGTTAGTTTTAAAGCAAAAGGTCAATAGATTTACTTGGGTCTGCATTGCTATTGCAACCATAGGACTTGGTTTGCTCTCCATTCGAGGCTTTACCGTGGGGATCGGTGAACTTCTTGTATTTGCTAGCGCAATTTGTTTCGCCTGCCACATCATTTCTTTAAGTAAGTGGAGTTCTGGCCGCGATGTCTATGCCATGACAGTGGTGCAGTTGTTTATGTGCGCTCTGCTCGCAGGCATCGCTTCTATTCCAGAGGGTTATTCACCACCACCTGATGCAGGCGTGTGGGGTGTAGTGATCTTTACAGCTATCTTTGCAACTGTCATCGCGTTCATTATTCAGACATGGGCTCAGGCTCATATGAGCCCAACCAAAGTAGCGGTCATTTTGACGATGGAAGTTGTCTTTGCCGCTTTCTTTGCAATCATCTTTGGTGGAGAGCGCTTAACTTTGCAGAGCGCACTCGGTGGAATCCTTGTTGTAACTGCTATGTATTTGATAGTTATCAAAGAATCAAAGTAGGCTCACAGCCATGGCAATTGATCTTCGCTCAGACACAGTTACTCGCCCATCTCAGGGCATGCGCGATGCAATTGCATCTGCACCAGTTGGCGATGATGTCTATAGCGATGATCCAACAGTTAACTCACTTGAAGAGCGCGTAGCTGCACTCTTTGGCAAAGAAGCCGGTCTCTTCACACCAACAGGCTCTCTTGCCAATCAATTAGCTATTCGAATGCTGGTTAACCCTGGCGAAGAGATAATCGCTGAAACAAATTCACACATCGTTCGCGCAGAACTTGGTGCAGCAGCAGTTTTTAGCGGAATTACTACCCGAACATGGCCAGCAACACATGGATTATTAAAGGCTGCCGATGCACTTGAGATCGCTCGGCCAGACTCTGGCCCATATCTAGTTTCAACCACTGCAATTGCTGTTGAAAACACACATAACTTTGGCGGCGGAACTGTGCAGCCACTTGATGAGATTAAAGCCCTTCGCAAAGGCGCAGATGCAATGGGATTAGCCCTTCACTTAGATGGTGCTCGTATCTGGAACGCACACGTTGCAAGTGGAGTTTCCTTTAATGAATATGGAAAGTACTTCGACACCATTAGCGTCTGCTTATCTAAAGGTTTAGGTGCACCCATCGGTTCAGTAATGCTTTCTACTAAGGAGCGCGTTGCAAAGGCACGTGTGTGGCGCAAGCGTTATGGCGCTGGAATGCGCCAGGTTGGTCTTTTGGCTGCAGCTGGTCACTACGCACTAGATAACAATATTGACCGCTTATCTGAAGATCATCGCCGGGCGAAAGAGATTGCTGTAGCAATTGCCGCTATCGATTCTTCACTCATTGACCCAGCAACGGTTCAGACAAATATTGTGGGATTAGATCTTGCTCACCTTCCAATTACAGCTGCAGAGCTAGCAACACGGTGCCGTGAAAAGGGTTTGTGGATTAGCGCGCTGGGTCCAAAATATGCGCGCCTAGTAACTCATTTAGATTTTGATGATGCTCAATGCAAAGAAGCTATTGAGATTTTAAAGATAGCCCTCGTGGCGTAGTAGCCACTCTTTCTTATTAACTCCGTAAGCATAATTTCCTAACGCTCCCCCAGTTTTAACAACGCGGTGGCATGGAACAACCAACATAATGGCGTTATTAGCGCAAGCACTTCCTGCTGCGCGCACTGCTGCAGGAGAACCTGCTCTATCTGCAATATCTGAATATGACATTACCTTTCCGCCAGAAATCCTGCGCATAGCTTTCCAAGCAGCTTGTGAAAATGGAGCACCTGGCTGGCTGACTTCAATTCCATTAATTGCGCTGATATCGCCATCGAAATAATCTTCGATTAAATCACTAATAACAGGAATTGATTTAACGATCTTCACATCTTTACCAGCTTTGAAAGCGCTGATTGTTGAAAGATTTGCACCGATTAATATCTGATCATTGGCAATGAGATTGAGATTGCCCACAGGTGTCTTGTGGGTAGTTATTAAAAACGTCACAAGGAGAAGATTAGCGGTCGCGCAACATCTCAGCAACTAGGAAGGCTAGCTCTAGTGA
>Ga0208854_1000085_pt1 | contig 19703 bp, 12 predicted proteins | sample LakMenEpi30Nov11_FD_150748 | JGI IMG/M metagenome (GOLD analysis project Ga0208854, IMG submission 150748) | Freshwater microbial communities from Lake Mendota, WI - 30NOV2011 deep hole epilimnion (SPAdes) | ecosystem: Environmental > Aquatic > Freshwater > Lake > Epilimnion/Euphotic zone ...
CGCTGTTTCATGGATAAGCGAAAACAATACAACCCAAACCTACCCAACCCTGCCCTGAATCTTTCATCGAAAGAACTTGCTGCTTATGCAGCCAGGGTTTATGCCGCCAACGGTATCTACACCTACACCCTTCCCTTAACTAGCAACCATTATATTGCCACACCAGAACTATCATTCTCCATACGGCTTTTAAAAGCTCAAGGCGGGCTGAATATATCTGCCTCGCATAATCCCCCCGATGACAATGGTGGAAAATTCTACGACGAACGCGGTGGTCAACCCGTCCCGCCTAATGATCAGATCATGGCCGACCTCGTCGACTTGGTTCAAGACATCCACACTATGTCTTGGGAAGAAGCTGTAAAAAAGAACTTCATCCAATTTATTTCTGATGAGCCACACAAAGAATACATTTCCCTCTGCTGCGCTCAACGCTTAATTCCCGCACCAAAGAAAGATGAACCCTTCAAGGTTGTATTTAGCCCGCTTCATGGCGTGGGATCTATGACAAGCATGGAAATACTGCAAAATGAGGGATTCAATGTCATTCCTGTTCCAGAACAAATGTCTCCAGATGGCCAGTTTCCAAATGTCACAAAAACCCCCAACCCAGAAATACCAGAATGCCTAGACCGAGCTGAAGTTGTTGCAAAAGCCCACAACGCTCACCTTCTTCTTGCTACCGATCCAGACGCCGACCGGTTGGGCGCCATGATTCCTGATGATCAAGGAGGCTGGCGTTATGTAAACGGTAACGAAATCGCTGCCATTTCAACCTGCTTTAAACTCGAGATGATGGCCCAAAATAAAAAGCTCACCCCCAATTCCATTGTTGTCAAAACAGAAGTCACCACGGGCATGATCAGCAGGATCGCAAAACATTTTAAAGTTCAAGTTCTTGATGATCTGCTGGTTGGCTTCAAATATGTTTCAGATGTTCTTTGGCAACTTGAAAGCACGGGAAAGTACGCCCATGTTACCGGCGCCCCAAGTGACTTCATCATCGCATCAGAAGAGAGCCACGGTATTCTGAGTACTGATAAAATACGCGACAAAGATGCAGGCGCTGCAGCCTTGCTGTTTGCTGAATGGGCGCTTTATCTTTTCAGAAACAAGACAACCACCTTAAAATACCTCAACCAATTATTTGAAAGGTTTGGTTACTATCGAAATGTCGGTTTGCCCATCGCATTGCCTGGCGTTGAGGGCAAAGCCTTGATGACAACCATGCTAAATAACCTTAGAAATAATCCACCCAAAACAATTGGGGGCATGGAGGTAACTTCCGTAACCGATTTTCTTGACACCAATGGAAAGCTTGGACCCATCAAAAGTAAAACAGATGCTGCCTCACGAAATGTGCTGGTGTATCGATGCGGAGAATTCGCAAAAATCGCCCTCCGCCCGAGCGGCACTGAACCCAAAGCAAAAATCTATCTTGAGGTATGCACTGCGCCACGCGCATCAGGAATGAGTGACGAGCAATGGCAGGCAGAATGCATGAAAGTAAACGAACTGATGAAAAAAGCTGGGGCCGACTTCTTCGCCCAAGCCTTAAAAACCATAGGAATGACTCCTGCTGATTTGAAATCCTGATCTTCTGATTTTCGCAGGCAGGCATAACTTTATGGATACGAACTGGGATGTCATTGTTGTTGGAGCGGGCGCTGCAGGCCTTTTGGCAGGTATCTCTGCGGGAAAGTCGGGCGCCAAAACTCTTGTCCTTGAAAAAAATCGCAAGCCAGGCGTCAAAATCCTTATGTCAGGCGGCACTCGCTGCAACATCACCCACAACACCGATAATCGAGGCATCGTTAAAGCTTTTGGCAATAACGGAAAATTCCTGCACTCTCCACTTGCTGCATTTAGCGTCGATGAAACAATCCGGTTTTTCAACCAAGCAGGCGTTGCAACCAAGGTCGAACAAACAGGAAAAATATTCCCTGTCAGCAACAAAGCCCTTGATGTTCTAGATGCGCTTCTTAATCAGTTAAAGCATGAAAACGCTACACTGATGCTGGAAACCCCGGTGCTCGATATCGATCCCAACGAAGATGGTTTTCTTTTAAAAACCCATCTCGAAACTTTCCACGCAAAAAAAATAATCCTTACCACTGGAGGATTATCCTTCCCAGGATGTGGAACAACAGGCGATGGATACAAGTTTGCAATGAAATTTGGCCACACCATCAAAGAAACACAACCAGCCTTGGCGCCCTTGAAAACCGATGCAAGATGGGTGCATGAATTAAGTGGTGTAACCATTCCGGATGTAGGTGTAACCGCCTGCCTCAATAAAAAACCAATGATGCAAGACAGGGGTTCATTCCTCTTCACTCATTTTGGTCTATCCGGGCCCGTCATATTAAATGTAAGCAAGGCACTTAACAGCCTTTCTAACTTTAAGAATAGCTCACTAAAGCTTGATTTTCTGCCATCAGTCAAAGAAACCGACCTTGAAGCAAAACTACAATCCTTTGCATCAACAGACGGAAAAAAACTACTTTCTGTTGCTTTGGGTGAACTGCTGCCTCGCAGACTTCTCGAGGGGTTATTCAATCAAATCGGTTTTGGTCCAGATAGAAAATGCGCAGGGATTAGCAAGGATGAGCGCAAAGCTATCGTCGTTTCCATCAAGTCAAAAGTGGTTAATATCACAGGCACCCTGGGGTACGCCAAGGCGGAAGTAACTACTGGCGGAGTTAGCCTTGACGAGGTGAATTCAAAGACCATGGAAAGCAAGTTAAAGAAAGAATTGTATTTCGCAGGGGAGATTTTAGACCTCGATGGGCCCATAGGCGGATTTAATTTCCAGGCTGCTTGGAGTACTGGTTTCTTGGCAGGATCTCAGGGTAATGAGCAAAACATCTGAGTACTTATGCTCTTTTATGATAAACTAATTTAGTGTTTTAAGTTCCTAAAAGAACTCATTCGTTTTTCCAGGGAAGAATCATGTATCTTAAACTTTGCTCTTTTGTATTACTTTGCATTGCGTTTATTTCTTTTTCTGCTCTAGGGCAAGATGCCAAGAAAAATAAAACTCTGTTAGATCGAATTGATATTTCAAAGGTAACTGGAACCACAATCGTAGCCAAAGTGGCTTCTGAACCAACCGAAAAATCTATCATTGTTCAAATTCAAACCCCAAAAGCACCTACCAATCCACCTGCAAATAAAGGTAAAAATGCACCGGTAGTAAACGAATGGAAGGAACTGGAAATTCCGATCAAAGAAACCACAAAGTTCCGTTTCAAAGAACCAGTTGAAGCTTTTGATGACAAGGGAAATATAAAAGTCTACACACCACAAGATCTGAAAAAGCTCAAAGGCAGCAACCCAAATCTTCCAGGATATGAAGCGAAAGCTGAAAACATCCTTCCCGGGCACTTAGTCACAATATTACTTGCAAAGCAGGATAATAAAACATTTGCAAGCATTATCATAGTGACGGGAAAAGATGGATCACCCAATCCAGACAAAAAACCAGGCACCAAGAAAAAGAATTAACTTTTGCTAATCATGGCTTTAGATCGCAGGCTATTTAACCTGCGATCTTTTTTTGTATATTAGCCCCTTGTTTAATAGACACAAAACAATTATCATCGCCCTACCTGCCTATTTTTCCTCACATGGTTTTCAAAGGGGCTTACAAAATGAGATCGTTTCTTTGTTCGAGCATTTTACTTTTCACCGTTCAAATCAGCTTGGGACAAACCCCAGAAACCTCAACGGATTGGAAGCAATTCCGAGGCAACAATCGCGATGCCATTTCAATGGATAAGAATCTTTTAAAAGATTGGCCCAAAACTGGCCCAAAACTTCTTTGGAAAACAGAAAAACTAGGCGGTGGGTTTTCTAGTATCAGCGTAGTTGCTGATAAAATTTTCACCATGGGCGATATCGAGTCCGAAAAATCTTCCTTTGTCTTGGGCCTTGATCGCACTTCAGGCAAAATACTTTGGCAAACCATGGTTGGTAAAACTGGTGGCAATTACTCGGGCACCCGTTGCACCCCATGCTTTTCAGATGGCAAGGTTTATGCTCTTGGGCAATTTGGCGACCTCGTCTGTCTTAATGCTGCCGATGGCAAAGAAGTTTGGAGAAAAAATTTCACCAAGGATTTCGGCGGAAAATCAGGCGGGTGGAACTATACCGAATCACCACTCATCGATGGCGAAAACCTTATTTGCACCCCCGGTGGTAAGGATAACACTGTTGTCGCTTTAAATAAAGCAACAGGCGCCACGGTCTGGACTTGCCCACTGGATCAGACTGCTGGTTATTCCTCGATCGTTATTTCCACAATTGGCAATGACAAATTCTATGTGCAACTTCTTTCCAACGAACTTGTGGGAATTGAAGCAAAAACAGGTAAGGTTTCTTGGAAATACGGCAATGATCCTGCAAAATTCAAAGCCAACACCGCGAACATTCCAACCCCTATTCCTTTTAACGATAAAGTCTACGCTGCTGCTGGTTACGGGCGTGGCGCAGGGTTGGTTCAACTTACCAAATCCGCTAAGGGCATTGAGGCAAGCGAAGTATATTTCAGCAAGGACTTAACCAACAAGCACGGTGGCGTTATTAAAATCGGTGATTTTATCTTCAGCGATCGTGATGATTCAGGTAACCCGCAATGCGCCGAAGTCGCTACTGGTAAAGTTCTTTGGAAAAGGCCTAAACCTGAAAACCGCGAAGCAGGCAAAGGCTCTGCTTCCATGGTTTTTGCTGAAGGGCACCTTTACATTCGTTACGACAATGGCGTAGTCGCACTTGTTGAGGCTTCCCCCAAGGCCTATGTAGAAAAAGGGTCATTCAAAATCCCCAACTCTACCAATAACAGTTGGAATCATCCCGTGGTTATCGGTGGCAAACTTTACCTAAGGGAAAAAGATACCCTTTGGTGCTACGATGTTTCTGCAAAAGGGGCAGTCAACTGATCCAAGCTTTTAGTATTTATCAAAACGGCTCTCAACCTATATACTGCAGACTTATCGTCTGCAGTATTTGTTTAAAAGGAGATTTCAATGACAAGGATTTTTTTTATGGTTGTGCTTTCAATACTTACTTCCCAAATAGGTTTGCTTTCAGCTTTTGCTCAAGAAACAAAATCAACCATCAAAGAAGTAACTTCCATTGAAAATATCACCGAATACAAAATGGCAAATGGGCTGAAAATTCTTCTTTACCCTGATCCTTCCACTTCTAAAGTCACTGTTAATGCAACCGTTTTTGTCGGCTCCAGGCACGAAGGTTATGGCGAAGGCGGTATGGCTCACCTTCTTGAGCACATGGTTTTTAAAGGTACGAAACTTCATCCCGATATTCCCAAGGCATTGAAGGATCGTGGAGCAATCATGAATGGTACCACGTGGGTGGATCGCACTAACTACTTCGAAACACTCTCCAGTGAAGGCGATAATCTTGAATTTGCAATACGACTCGAAGCAGACCGTTTGTTCAACAGTTTTATCCGCAGGGAAGATTTGCTTTCGGAAATGACCGTTGTACGAAATGAGTTCGAGCGTGGCGAAAATGATCCCGTTGGAATTCTTAGTCAACGCATGCTTTCCGCTGCTTATGATTGGCACAATTATGGCAAGTCCACCATTGGCAACAGAGCTGATATCGAAAGAGTTCCAATTGATAAGCTCCAAGGTTTTTACAAGAAATATTACCGCATCGACAATATCATGCTGGTGATTGCTGGCAATTTCAAAAAAGAACAAGCACTCGGTTTGATTGAAAAATACTTTGGGTCGATCCAAAGGCCTGAAACCCCGCTTGAATTAACTTACACTGAAGAACCGCCACAAGATGGACAGAGGCAAGTAGTATTAAGGCGCGTGGGCAAAGTTGGCGCAGTTGGCGTTGTTTATCACACCCCTTCAAGCTCCCACCCGGATTTCGCCGCCCTCGAAATCCTCGAAGAAGTTCTTACCAGCCAACCCTCAGGCATCCTTTACAAAACCATGGTCTTGGGAAAAGTTGCTACCAGCGTTTCTGGTTATGCTTTTGGTTGGCACGACCCAGGTGTATTTGAAATCATGGCAAGTGTTGATGGCACCGCAGATATCGACAAAACACGATCTTTATTACTAGAAACGATCGACAAATTCCGTGCCTCGCCCGTTGATAAAACAGAAGTCGAAAGAGCTAAAACTAAATTCGCCCGTTCCAGAAGTTTATTGATGTCCGATAGCAACCGTATTGGAATTTCCCTAAGTGATTGGGCAGCAAAAGGCGATTGGCGCCTGTTCTTCCTCTTCAGAGATCTTATCACCAAGGTTACGCCTGAAGACGTTCAACGCGTTGCTCAAACTTACCTCACTGCAAACAATAGCACGGTTGGAACTTATTATCCCACCGATAAAGCGGAGCGTATTAAAATCCCTGCTTCTCCCGACCTAAATGCTATGCTTAAAGATTACAAAGGTGGGCAAGTCATGGCACAGGGGGAATTTTTCGACCCCTCCGTTGAAAATATCATTCAAACCACCACCCTTGGCACTTTATCACCCACCGTGAAATACGCTTATCTTCCAAAAAAGACACGTAACCAAGTGGTTAGTCTTTTAATCAACATTCATTTTGGCAATGATAAAGATCTGGAGGGAAAGAATACCGCATCTGCCGTCATGCCACTGCTTTTAACCCGTGGAACGCAAAAGAAAACCAGGCAAGAAATTGATGACGCGATGGCCAAGCTTCAGGCACAATGGCGCATCAGTGGTTCCGCAGGCGAGTTGCAAGTTTCTATTCTTTGCAGAAAAGATGCAGTCAACGGAGTGCTCGAACTTCTTCACGAAGTTTTACACGAGCCAGCTTTCTCTGCTGAAGAATTGGAAATCATCAAGCGACAATCCAAAGACCTTCTTGAAAAGAATAAAACCGAACCAGGGGCGCTGGCAAACCGCCTCTTACAACGAAAACTCTCCCCCTACCCCGCTACAGATGTCCGATACACGCCAACTTTCGAGGAATCTGCAGAACGCCTTAACAAACTCACTATCGAAGACATCAGAGACCTTTACAAAAACATTTTTGGCGTGGGCGAGGCCGAAGTTGTTGCGGTTGGTGATTTCGAACCCATGGGTGTTTCAGAACACGCAAAGAAAATCTTAGATCTAAAATCCAAAGTGGCTTTCAAGAAAATTGAAAAACCCGCTAAGACTGCTGAAAAAGGTGAAAAGCTGGTCATCGACACCCCCGACAAAGAAAACGCAATGTTCATGTCGGGCATTGTTTTCCCTCTAAAGGATTCAGACCCTGACTTTGTCGGTCTGGCCATGGCAGACTTCATCATCGGTAGCGGTAGCTTAAGTTCCAGGCTTGGAAACCGTGTACGACAGAAGGAAGGCTTGGCTTATGGCGTCCGCTCTGGCCTTGATGCAGATGCAGAAGACTTATCAGCCCGGTTCACGGTGATGGCAAGCTGCAACCCTTCTAAAATAAAGAATGTCGACATTGCGGTTTTTGACGAAATCAAAAAATTCGTTGAGGCTGGAATCGATGCGACTGAATTTACAGAAGGCCAAAAAGCTTTTCTTGCACAGATGAAAATCGAAAGAACCACGGATTCTAGATTAGCATCAATCCTTGCAGAAAACCTAGCAGCCAACCGATCCATGGAATTCTACAAGACTCTTGAACTAAAAATCAAGAATCTAACCTCGAAGGAAGTGGTAGATGCATTCAAAAAGCATGTTACTGCTGATAAAATGATTACTATCTGGGCAGGCGATTTTAACAAAAAGAACTGATCATTCTTGCCCGCTATCAAACAAAAAAAAAGGAGTGGCATTAGCCACTCCTTTTTTTTTAAATCTAATCTTTAAGGGAACACTGCAATCAGCAAAGCAATGGTAAGCAGTTCAGACACGGAACCTGTTACGCTTACATTAGGTGGATACCACATGTAGGGAACAGGATCGCCTGGAAGGCAATAGCCCGAGCTACTGTCATACCTGCGGAAAGGATCGGTTGCCATGTGATAAGGCAGGGTCACAAAATCGAAGAAGAATGTAAGGGTGGAGACAAACGGTTGGACCGCGCCCAAATCCCAGCCATATCTTTCGCTGTTGATTTCCTGAAAGAAAAGCCTGTCATAAGTAAGATAATAGGGCTCAACTTTTCGGTCATGCTTGGCCCAATTATTATTACGCCATTGATAATCATACTTCTTGTTACTAAGTACAACATCGGAAGGAAAAACCAAGCGTTCGAGTTGATCGACTGATTTCTTTTCCTGCCCCATTCGTTCGCGCAGGGAATCTTCAGATTCCAACCTAAATAGCCTCTCTGAGCCAGGGGGATCAAGCTGAATCTGATAGGCAGATAGCAAATCTTGGCCTGGCTTAGGGTCGTTAATCAAGGGCATTGGTTGGCCTGCAACATCCGTTGCACGGCTTGGGGCCTTTGATTTCAATCCAGTCGCAATTACCTGGCCTTGGGTTGGGGTAGAGCCGATTTTAACTTCAGCTTCCCCAGCATTTGCAAAAGCTGCAGCAAGTGAAAAACTTACTGCCAAGAATCTAGTTACTATCGCTGTGCGCATGGTCTGTCCTCGAAGAATAATTCGGGGCCTCGTGCGTTATGGAGATATCGTGAGGGTGACTTTCCACCACGGAAGCTCCACTAACTTGAATAAATTTAGTTTTTGTTCTTAGCTCTTCAATATCTTTGGTACCACAATACCCCATCCCTGCCCTTAGCCCACCAACGAGCTGATAAATAAAAGGGGCAAGCGGGCCTTTATATGGAACCCGACCCTCCACACCTTCCGGAACAAGCTTATCAATGCTGGATTCACCACTTTGTTGGTAGCGATCTTTGGAACCTGCCATCATGGCACCTTGAGATCCCATTCCACGATAAGTCTTAAAACTTCGACCTTTGTAAAGAATGATCTGACCAGGCGATTCCGCCAAGCCAGCCAGAAGACTCCCAAGCATTACGCAGTTTGCACCAGCGGCAATTGCTTTAGTAATATCTCCTGAGTATCGAATGCCACCATCACCAATGACGGGAACACCGAGTTCTTTAAGGCCGATAGCGACTTGGTTAATGGCAGTGATTTGTGGAACACCCACGCCAGAAATCATTCTGGTGGTGCAAATGGAACCGGGACCGATCCCAACCTTCACAGCGTCAGCGCCCGCATCAACCAAGGCTTTAGCTCCTTCAAGTGTAGCAACATTTCCTGCAATCAAATCGATCGAAAACATAGACTTAATTTTCCTGACCGTTTCAATTACATTCTTGCTATGGCCATGGGCAGAATCAACAACTAAGACATCAACACCAGCTTTAATAAGGGACTCGACTCTTTCGAAATCAAAAACCCCAACCGCGGCTCCGACCCTCAGCCTACCTCGCCTATCTTTACAGGCACTTGGAAAGCTGCTCAATTTGTCAATATCTTTAATCGTAATCATACCCTTCAGTATAAACTTATCGTCAACCAGCAAAAGTTTCTCGACCTTATTTTCCGTTAAAATCGTTTCAGCTTCTTCAAGTGTTGTATTTTCTGGAGCAGTTACAAGATTTTCCTTGGTCATAACCTCGGAAATTTGCTGATTAGTATTAGTTAGGAATCTTAAATCCCTTCTGGTTAAAATTCCTTTAAGGTGACCATTGATGGTAATTGGCACACCACTTATCTTGTTTTGTTCCATTATTCTGCGTGCATTGACTACCTTCTCTTCGGGAGGCAAGGTAATCGGGTCGGTAATAATACCGTTTTCGCTCCGTTTAACTTTGTCTACTTCACGGGTTTGATCAATAATGGACAAATTTTTATGTATTATGCCCATCCCCCCTTCTTGCGCCAAAGCTATCGCAAGATCACTTTCCGTAACGGTATCCATCGGGGAAGATAATATCGGAATATTTAGTTTGATGTTTTTAGTCAGGAAAGTGCGTAAATCAACTTCTCTCGGAACCACATCACTGTAAGCAGGTTCCAAAAAGACATCGTCAAAAGTAATACCCTTATAGCCAATTCGATCCAACATGATGAAACTCCTCAGAAAAGCTTGTTTTGCAAATTATAGTAGGATGCAGGCTGGTTGGAACCTTTACCATCATCACTTGCACATTAAACATAAAGTTTCCGACAAGTAAAACAGGGTAAGATTCACTTCAACAAATCAATTAATCACCCGATAACATAATGGTTTTTTGTAGCAACCTGCTCGTGGTTCCTTTTATTTAAACTTCATGCCCTATCATCAAGGAAAGTGAACTTAATTTCCACAAGCAAGTTTAGCTTTTGCCTCAGCAAGGATATCAAGAATCTGATCGACTCTTTTTTTCTCTTTCGTGCCAAGGGTTCGCAGCCAACCTTCGGTATTAATAAACAAAACCTCGAGTTTTTTGATAGCGAGGGCTTTTTCTTGACTGAAGGTACTGTTCCGATTGCTCGAAAACAAAGGATTTGTATGGGCTTTAAGATCAGGCCTATTATTGTGGGAACTAATCACTCTGCCGCAAACCCATTCAAATTCACTTGGGTCTAACTCTCTGATAATTGCTACACTTGCCAAGCTTTTATCCCGTTCAATCGTTGTGGCATTACCATCGATTACCAATTCAATTTCATCTTCAGGGGAAAGATCGTGGGCAATCAATTGGATTTCAATTAATGGGGCTAGGGTTATGATGGTCAGTTCCAAAAATGGCCCAACACTAAAGAAGGAATCTCCTTTACGAACTGCTTCCAACCAAAATAAATGAGCAGAGGAATCAGACAAAGACGGTGTTTTGGTCCAAGTTTTGGGGTTTCCGAGAAAAACCGCATTACTCTTTTTGCCACTGGCCCCAATTGCATTGGCTTTGACTCCAGCTTTTAAAAGCATGTACCAAAAAAGCACAGGCGAGTTGTCATCCAGACTAAGATTAGAAATTTCAAAAAGATCAATTTCATTCAAGATCAAAGCAGCAAGTGCTTCTCCCTGATATTCATTAGTGGCATCAAAAACCCAAGTAATGAGGCCATTCTTGCGATGCCCTTGCCTACACCAATCAACAACAGACCAAACTTCAGGTGATTCAGCAGAAGAAGAAACCAGAGGAAAAACAGGCCGGTGAGAATGAATGATGCCGATGGTTCCCAAAAACGGGTGATGATTAAGGGTGTTTACAAAAAGACTGCACCCAAATTTTTCAAAAGCAACTTCCTGACCTGAAAAATCTAGAATCTTAGAGGCATCAACAATATCAGTTCCCGGAAGAATATTTTCACAGGCAAGCAAATGCACCAGATCCAAGCCTTCAGATGCACCTTCTAAAACCGCTGCGGGCCCAGAAAGATCATGGCAGCGAGCATCGCCACTTATACGATTCTCCCATGGGGAATTCGTTTTTCGCTCAATGTTAATTCGTAAGGCTGCCTGCCCCTGCTTAATCTCAAGGTTTTTAAAAACCTTATTAAATCGCTCGCCCTTGGTTATCTCGAAGCTGTAAACACCAGGGGGAAGATTTATTTCACAAGCCCCATCAATGTAGTAATATTTTTTGTTTTCAAATGCAACCTGCCCACCTACCGCCATATGAGGGCCGGTTAAAAAGAATTGCTGCCTTCCAAGGGGATGAAAAGAATTCCCCAGAAGGTCAGCAACCATAATACGAACAGGAACAGGCTTTTGGGTCTCTGAATCGCTAACACGGAGGTGAATCAGGGTCATTTCAAAAACCTCGATTCTTCGGGAAAGAAATCAAGCGTATGTAGCACCAGTTTTGGTAACAATTGCCTTGAAAGCCTCAATAGCCTTAGGGAACAATTCAGGGCCGGTATTTCCACCAGTGGGCCCGCCACCAAGGAGATGGGGCTCCAAGGTTGCAAACCCCTTGTAACCACGCGCTTGAACATCCGCAATAATTTTGGGTATCATGCCGCCACCCGTACCTGCCAAACATCCATGTTTTTCATTTGCAACCCAATCCTTAACATGAAAGTGGGTGGTGTAATCACGGGCTTTGAGCCAACCTTCCCAAGGGTCATAACCACAAAAGACATAATTGGCTGGGTCAAAAGCAGCATGAAAATGGTCGCAGGAAAACCTTGAAAGCAGTTCGTGAACCCTGTCAGGCGAATCGCCATAGATCCCATGTTCATTTTCGTGAAGCAAAACCACGCCAGCACTCTTGGCAAGTTCAACTTTCTTTTCCATTCTGCGAAAGACTTCGTCCTTCCATTTAAGCCATTGGCCCCCCTCAGGGAGGTAATAGCTAAAAATGCGAATGTTCTTGATGCCAAAAACACCACAAAGATGAATAGCCCGCTGAAACCGAATTAAATGTGGCTCGAAGGGTTGGTCCGCTTTGATTTTCCCAATAGGAGAACCAATTGCACTGAGGCCAAAGCCGTGCTGGTCAAGCAACTTTTTAAAGTCAGAGATTTGCGTATCAGAGAGATCCAAAACATTGGTTTGGTAAATCGAACGAAATTCGATGAACTTTACCTTGCTGGCTTCAAGAACTTTAATTTGTTCAAGCGGATCTGGAGAGATTTCATCAGCAAAAGCGCTCAGTATAAAGTGTGCCATCTATAACCTCAAATCTTTTCAAGTTTACTTAGTTTGCGTTTTACCTGGAGCCCAAAGCACATCATCAGCTCCATTGTTGTTGTAGACTCTAGCCATCACAAAGAGAAGGTCTGAAAGTCTATTAAGGTAAATAATTGCATGTTCATTAACGGATTCCAAGCTTGAAAGATGGACTACCAACCTTTCGGCGCGTCGGCAAATAGTCCTGCATATATGAAGCCAGCTGGAAGCAATCGAACCGCCAGGCAATATAAAACTGTTTAAAGGCGAAAGCTTTTCATTCCATTCATCAATCTTTTTCTCGAGCCGTTCCCATTGCTCAGGGCGAATCCGCAACCTATTATCTGGCGCCCCATCTGCTGATGGCACACACAAATCGGCTCCTAAATCAAAAAGATCATTTTGCACACTGCGTATAAACTCCAAATCTGATCCTTGGGGCAAATGACAAGCCATAACGCCAAGATTAGAATTAAACTCATCCACAGTGCCATAAGCTTCGATTCTTGGGTGATCCTTTGAGACCATTGCCCCCGATCCAAGAGCCGTGTGACCTTTATCGCCAATCCTAGTGTAAATTTTTGAAAGATAAACCATCATAATCCCCAAATAAAAGTACTGTTAACTATCACCACAAGCATGGTAGTCATCAAACTCCAAGAAGTTCTAAAAAAGAAAAAAGCAGACCCAGATTTCTCGTGGTCTGCTTTGATTAATCATCTAAAAAAGTTAACCGCAACCAGTAGTTGCACCGCAAGTATCGCATTTGCAACATGCGCCACTGCGTATCAAAGTAAGCTGGCCACACTCATTACATGGATCGCCTTCATACCCTTTAAGCCTAGCAACGCGAATTCGATCATCGGGCTTAGCAGCAAGCGATACGGAATGCGATTCTTCGTGAGATGCAGCAGTGTGGCTGCCGTTGGTTGAAGAATAACGCTGTTCGCTGGTGCCCTTCATAGGGCGTAGATTTTCCGTGCGTGGAATAAAGAAGGCCTTTTGCCTGGCAATAGACTTTTCATCCCTCTCATCAGCTTCTTCATCTGAAAGATCAGCTTCATAATCTGGAGTCGCAGGAGCACGATCAATCGCATCCGCACGAAGATCTTCAGGTTGAACATGGGCCAAATCATGGCGACCAAGATAAGTGATAGCCAATTCTCTAAAGATGTAGTCAATCACAGAAGTCGTCATCTTGATATGGGGATTACCTTGAACTGGGCCATTAGGCTCAAACCGGGTAAACACAAATGCATCTACATATTCTTCAAGCGGAACACCATGTTGCAAACCAAGAGAAACAGCGATTGCAAAGCAGTTGGTCATGCTACGAAACGCTGCGCCTTCCTTATGCATATCGATAAATATTTCACCGAGGGAATTATCATCGTACTCGCCGGTACGAACATAAATCTTATGATTCCCAATTCTAGCTTTTTGAGTGTACCCTGCCCTACGATCGGGTAAACGCCTTCGATTCGCAATGTAACGATAAACGACCTTTTGCGCCAATCGTACAGGGGAATTAGGATTTTCATCTGCTTTTGCTTCATCTTCTGAGGAATCAACATTAATGTCCTCTGCATCAGCAACACTATTCAAAGGCTGGCTAAGTTTAGAACCATCACGATAAAGCGCGTTGGCTTTAATCATCAGTTTCCAACTCATCATGTAGGCATTCTTAACATCTTCGAAAGTTGCAGAATGTGGCATATTGATGGTTTTAGAGATAGCACCTGAAACAAAAGGCTGGGCCGCAGCCATCATAAAGATGTGTGCTTCAGCTGAAAGAAAGCGTTTACCATTCTTGCCACAACGATTAGCACAATCAAACACTGCATAGTGTTCTTCACGAAGATGAGGAGCACCTTCGATCGTCATGGTGCCACATACAAACTCACTAGCCTCTTGAACTTGCTGCTTGCTAAAGCCCAGCGCATTCAACAAATCAAAAGTCGGAGCTTCGATACGTTCCTTAGGAATACTAAGGGTTTTCTCTAAAGCTTCATCCCCAAGGCTCCAGCGATTGAAAGCAAAACCAAGTTCAAACACGGAAGGTAATTGAGTTTCAATTTTTTGGATGAGCTCTGGAGTAAATCCCTTGGCAGTCAAAGATTCAACATTGATGTGAGGGCAGCCTTTAAGAGTCCCCGCACCTTTGCAATAACGAACGATATCTTCAATTTGAGATTGATTGTAGCCAAGCCTTTGCAACGAAGGGGGCATCGAAGAGTTGATGATTTTAAAGTAACCACCACCTGCCAACTTCTTGAACTTAACCAATGAAAAGTCAGGTTCGACCCCGGTAGTATCACAATCCATTACCAAACCAATGGTTCCGGTTGGTGCAATACATGTAACTTGTGCATTACGGAAACCATGTTTCTCGCCAAGAGAAAGCATCAGGTCGGCTTCATTTCTGGCAGCATCGAGAAGATAGCTAGGGCACTTGGATGGATCAATTTCGACGGGGGTAATGGTAAGGCCTTCATATTCAGCAGCATTGGTTTTAAAGGCTGCCCTACGGTGATTTCGAATCACACGAAGCATCGCATGTTTATTAGCCTCGTATCTTGAAAAAGGCCCAACTTCAGATGCAATGCGGGCAGACATAACATAAGCAGCGTTATGCAAAATAGCAGATAAAGCGCCACACCACGCACGACCTTCAGGGGAGTCATAGGGAATGCCCTGAACCATGAGGAGGGTGCCAAGGTTTGCATATCCTAGGCCCAAAGTGCGGAAGTCATACGACTTTTGTGCAACAGGGATACTAGGGAATTGTGCCATGTATACGGAGATTTCGAGAACCAAAGTCCAAAGGTAGCAACCATGTTTATAAGATTCGACATCAAACATGCCTGTTGAATTGTCATAAAACTTGATCATATTTAATGATGCAAGATTACAAGCAGTATCATCAAGGAACATGTATTCACTGCAAGGATTAGAAGCATTAATGCGACCATCTGCAGGGCAAGTATGCCATTCATTAATCGTCGTATCAAATTGAACGCCTGGATCTGCACACATCCAAGCCGCGTTACAGATTTGGTCATAAAGATCTGCTGCCTTCAGCGTTTCGCAAGGCTTCGGATCGCGACCAGCCTTTAGAGCTTTTTCTTTTTCAGTGCGGAAATAAAGAGGCCAATCGCCATTATTAATAACCGCTTGCATGAACTTGTTGTCAATGCGAACTGAGTTGTTACTATTTTGACCAGATACCGTAGCATAGGCCTTTGAATTCCAATCGGTGTCATACTCATCAAACGCAATTGCAGTAGCACCAAGTTTGGCCAATTGAACCGATCGCTCGATGTAGTTGGCAGGAACCAAAAACTTAGTTGCATTTAACACTGCTTTTCGCAGGGTCTGGTTCTTCTTAACATCAAATCGTTCAGCCATTTTGGGCCAAGCATGGCAAGCCTTGATGATTGCGTTCAATTCTCGCGATAGCAACTTGGAGCCGACTACCAACGATGCTACTTTTTGCTCTTCTACGACTTTCCAATTAATGAAATCCTGAATATCAGGGTGATCAAGATCAAGCACTACCATCTTGGCAGCTCGGCGAGTTGTACCACCGGACTTTATTGCACCTGCAGCACGATCACCAATTCTAAGGAAACTCATCAACCCGCTAGAGCGACCGCCGCCAGATAAAGGTTCAGCTTCGCCTCGAAGGTTGGAAAAATTGCTACCTGTACCAGAACCATATTTAAAGATTCGGGCTTCACGAACCCAAAGGTCCATGATGCCGCCCTCGTTGACAAGATCATCTTCGATAGATTGGATAAAGCAGGCATGCGGGGCAGGATGCTCGTAAGCAGAAGTAGAACGAACCATATTGCCGGAGGTGGGGTCTACTCGATAATGGCCTTGTGCAGGGCCATCAATGCCATAAGCCCAATTTAAGCCAGTGTTAAACCATTGTGGAGAATTAGGGGCAGCCATTTGATTGGCAAGCATGAAACAAATTTCGTCGTGGAAACTTTGGGCATCCTGAGGAGTAGAGAAATAACCACCCTTCCAGCCCCAATAAGCCCAGCAACCAGCCAATCTTCGAAATACCTGCCTGCTATCTGTTTCACAAAGATCGCGGGTATCACCATCAGAGGGTATGCTGCGTTGCAAGAATTCTGGAACACCCTCTTCATGCACCTTAGATGAATTCCGGGGCAGTCCATTCTTGCGGAAGTATTTCTGCGCTAAAATATCAGTAGCAACCTGAGACCATTTCTCAGGAACCATAACATCCTTCATTTCAAACACGGATTTGCCATCCGGGTTCACGATTTTTGAAGTTCGTGGAACAAATTTGATTGACGCAAAGGGATCCATACCCTCAACGGTGAAGTTACGATTTATACGCATTAATATCCTATTCTTTCATTTCTTACGCAGGGGTCGCCACCATCCATAGTAACACGACTGTTCGACGGGAAGAACCTGCTACTTTACTTGAACCGAGGTGTGTATCCTAATGACGATTCATCAAATGTACACAATAAAATTTAATAAAAAAACCGATTGTTCCGAAGCCATTATTATTTCGGGGTTTGCGACCCAAATAAAAAATTATTGTGGGGGTTGTGACCCTAGAACAAAGGGAAGAGTCAGACCTTTCTGGTCTTGGTACTTTCCTTTTTTATCCGCATAACTTGTTTTGCACATAGCACTACCTTTGAAAAACAGAATTTGGGCAATGCCTTCATTTGCATATATTTTAGCAGGAAGTGGGGTGGTATTGCTAATTTCGATGGTAACCCTGCCACGCCATTCGGGTTCTAACGGGGTAACATTCACAATAATACCGCAGCGGGCATAAGTGCTTTTGCCAACACAAACAGCGATGATATCCCTTGGAATTTCAAGGTACTCAACTGTTTCTGCTAGGGCAAAACTATTAGGCGGTATAAGGCAATAATCGGCTTCGATATCGACAAAAGAGGCTGGGTCGAAATTCTTCGGATCAACCACCGTGCAACGAGCGTTAGTAAAGACCTTGAAATGCCTATCAACTCGTACATCGTAACCATAACTCGTAACGCCATAAGAAATCAAACCTTTACGGCCTGAACATTCTTCAAAGGGCACGATCTTAATATTTTCTTTGATCATCCAGTCAGGTAAAACAGCCATGTTTTGTTCCTCGGTTCCAAATAAACACTTGATTAAACACAAGAATCATCATCGGGATGAAATACAAGTGTAAGCCACACACTAGGCACCATAGACTTAAAGATGTTTATCCTTTCCAAAGTAGAAATCAACTAAGAAGTTTTGGAATTTATTCTGAGATGTTTGAACCACTTGTCTTTAAGCCCGAATATTTATTTACAGAATTTAAATTGTTGCAAATAATCTTCTTGGCAAAAATAGATTTTCTGTGCATGATGACAAAAGAATTACAAAAAAAGAGTTTCAGTATTGGGTCCCGCCTGTTAAAAATACAGTTAGAAAGAATAGCTTTTTGTTTAGACCTGCGAAATGTTAAACCTGTTTTCAAAGTATGAAGGATGATCATGAATTTTGAACCTATTCCAGCTGAAACATCTACCCCCAACTTATCAACTAAAAAGTCTTCCCCCAAATGGTTTAACTATTTGGTGCCGGTTGCAACCTTGCTAGGTTTGGCACTGCTCGGAAGGTATTTTTATATTCCAGGAAATACTCAAGCATTAGCTCAGGTTCCTGCTGAAAAAGCTGTCGTACAAGATAAAGAAAAAGCGAAAACTGAAAAAATTGCTGCCCCTGAATTTGAAGGTGGCGTTGCTTGGCTCAATACTGCAAAACCCATCAGCATCAAAGATCTTAAAGGCAAAATCGTTCTTTTGGACTTTTGGACTCTTTGCTGCATCAATTGCATCCACACCCTACCCGACCTTGCAAAGCTTGAAAAAAAATATGCAAACGAACTTGTAGTAATCGGCGTTCACTCTGCGAAATTTGAAAATGAAAAAGAAACAGAAAGCATCCGCAAGGCAATTGCCCGCTACGAAATCAAACACCCCGTAGTTAATGACGCAAACATGAAAATCTGGCGAACTTATGGTGTAAACTCTTGGCCAACCTTGGTTCTATTAGATTCCGAAGGTAACTTTGTTGCGAAAGGCTCAGGCGAAGGCTTGCACGATGCTGTCGACTTGGCAATTGCAAAGCTAGTAAAGTCAGGCAGAGAAAATAAAACACTTAATGAAAAACCAATCGACTTCGGTCAATCTGTGGAAAAAGCCACTTCACCGCTTTACTTCCCTGGAAAAGTCTTGGCAGATGCAGAATCTAAACGCATTTTTATTGCTGACAGCACCAATCATAGAGTTATTATCACTGATCTTGAGGGCAAGGCTCTTGCAACAATCGGCCAAGGTGGCAAACCTGGATTCAAAAATGGATCCTACACCGAAGCAATGTTTGATGATCCTCAGGGTATGGCACTGGTGGGCGATGACCTTTACCTCGCAGACAGAAAGAATCATTTAGTCAGAAAAATAGATCTGAAAAAACAAACTGTTTCCACTGCTGCTGGAACAGGCAAACAAGGCCATGACCGTGATACGGGCGGTATCGCTACTTTGGTTGGCCTTAACAGCCCTTGGGATTTACTCCGAAAAGGCGATACTCTTTTCATCGCTTTGGCTGGGCATCATCAAATCTGGACACTCGATTTGAAATTCAAAAAGCTCCTTCCTTATGCGGGCAATGGTAGAGAAACCCTTAAAGATGCCCCGCTTGCTTCTTCCAGTTTTGCTCAACCCAGCGGGTTAACCACCGATGGCACCAATCTATACGTTGCAGATAGTGAAATCAGTGCCATTCGTTCGCTTCCGTTGGATGGTAAAGGCAATGTTAAAACCCTTGTTGGACTTGGCCTTTTTGATTTCGGTGACATCGACGGATTTGGCGATGAAGTGCGAATCCAGCATGCTTTGGGCGTCGCTTGGCATGAGGGCCTGATTTATATTGCAGATACTTACAACAGCAAAATCAAAACCCTTGATCCTAAAACCCGAGAATGCAAAAACTATCTTTCCAGCACCAAAACCGGTTGGATGGGCGGCCCCATGTTCAATGAACCCGCAGGCATTAATATTTCGGGCGGGATGATTTATGTCGCTGATACCAACGCCCACCGCATTCAAGTGGTGGATT
>Ga0208854_1000089_pt1 | contig 19455 bp, 3 predicted proteins | sample LakMenEpi30Nov11_FD_150748 | JGI IMG/M metagenome (GOLD analysis project Ga0208854, IMG submission 150748) | Freshwater microbial communities from Lake Mendota, WI - 30NOV2011 deep hole epilimnion (SPAdes) | ecosystem: Environmental > Aquatic > Freshwater > Lake > Epilimnion/Euphotic zone ...
AGGATGCTAACGTAAAATATAAGGAGGAGCTTGATTCTCTGCTCACCTTACGATTTCAACGCTTTGATAAATCTCAGATTATGAACGTTTGAAGTATAAAAACTGTAAACTATTAACATCAAGCCGCTTTTGCCTTGGATGTACTTTCTCCAGTTTCTCTTATTGCTATGATTCGCCGCCGTTCTGTCCCCTGGATTCATCGCTACTCCCGTTTCATCATGGGTGCGATCGCTGTTATTGGCGCATTACTCACTGCCTATCTAACAGTTGTCTCCTTCACTGGAGGGACAACGGCCTGCCCTGTCAATCAAGCCACTGGTGTCTCTGGCTGTGATCAAGTCCTACAAAGTTCCTATGCCAAAGTATTTGGACTTCCCCTCAGTCTTTTTGGCCTCTTAGCTTACCTGGCAATGATTATTTTTGCCCTGAGTCCTTTTCTCATTAACGCCGAAAACAATAAGAAACAACGCAACCAACTCGAAGAAACAACTGGACGAATGCTACTGATTGGAGGGACAGCAATGGCCGTCTTCAGCGGCTATCTAATGTATATTTCCTTCTTTAAGCTTCATGAAGCTTGTCTATATTGTTTAACATCCGCGACCTGTTCTCTGGCATTATTTATCTTGTCAGTCATTGGAAGAGAGTGGGAAGAAATGAGTCAAGTATTTTTTACCGGCATTGTTGTGGCCATGATAACCCTGGTCGGTTCTCTGGGATTATATGCCCAGGCCGAAGGAGGAAAAGTCGCATTAGGAGGAAAAACACCCATTCCCGAAGCCCAAACCCAACCTCAACCCCCTCATGGTTGGGAAATTACAACGGTTTCTGGCCCTGCAGAACTGGAACTAGCCAAATATCTCAAAACCTCAGGGGCCAAAATGTATGGAGCCTTCTGGTGTCCCCACTGCCATGAACAAAAGCAACTGCTTGGTAAAGCCGCCTTCAAGCAAATTAACTATATTGAATGTGATCCCAACGGTGCTAATCCGAAGACCCAAGCCTGCATAGACGCTAAAATCCAATCCTTTCCGACCTGGGAAATCAAAGGTAAATTGGAATCGGGTGTTAAACTGCCTGAAAAACTGGGAGAGCTAACCGGTTACAAAGGCTCCAAGAATTTCAAATACACTATGCCTTATTAGGTTCAGCTTTTCTAGCTCATCCTATAGCAGTACTTACACTGGTGGGTTTATTGAGACCTGTGAGGTACATCAAAAGCTCAACTAACAGGGGGCTTTAGCCCCTTGAGTGTACCTCAGACGACTAAATATCGTTAATAGTATCTGCAAATAATTAAGATCAAAACGTTTCAATTTCCCAGTCCCAAAGATTGAATCTGGGAAAAAGAGGCTGGCGGATCGAAAATCTGCCCCCTAGGTGGAAAATCCTGAAAAGTGTGTAAAGTATATATAACTTTTATAAGGGTTCGCCCCCATTTAAATTATCAGCCCGCCTTTTAGTCATAGAAAAAGCCGAATGTCCAGCACGATAAGCCCAGACCAAGTTAATCAAATTGTCTATAATCTTCATCATAATCCCTTTGAAGTTCTTGGCAGTCATCCTCTAGAAGATAATGGAATCATAAAGCAATGGGTGATTAGAGCCTATTTACCAACTGCTCAGGCAGCTTCGGTATTAATTCCCACCGAGCTTCAAGAGATCCCCATGCAATCCGTTCACCATCCTCATTTTTTTGAATGTGTGTTGGATGCTCCGAGCCTGGCTAACTACCAGTTACGACTCAAAGAAGGAGAACATGAACGGGTCATCTATGATCCCTACGCCTTTCGATCGCCGAAATTAACCGAATTTGACCTACACGTCTTTGGAGAAGGCAACCATCATCGCATCTATGAGAAACTAGGGGCGCATTTGATGGAAGTTGATGGCATTCAAGGAGTCTATTTTGCCGTCTGGGCCCCCAATGCCCGTAATGTTTCCCTTTTGGGAGACTTTAATAATTGGGATGGTCGTCTGCACCAAATGCGGAAAAATAACAACATGGTCTGGGAGATCTTTATTCCCGAACTGGGTATTGGTGCCAAATATAAATATGAAATTAAAAATTGGGAAGGACATATCTACGAAAAATCCGACCCCTATGGTTTTTATCAAGAAGTACGTCCTAAAACTGCTTCTATTGTCACTGACCTAGATAACTATCAATGGCGTGATCAGGACTGGTTAGAGCAACGCCGTAATACCGACCCCCTCACTAAACCCGTTTCTGTCTATGAACTGCATTTAGGTTCCTGGCTGCATACAAGTACATCAGAAACCCCTCATTATTTAACGGGAGAGGGAGAGGCGGTAGAGGTATCAGAATGGAATACGGGAGCGCGATTTCTCACCTATTACGAATTGGTGGATAAACTCATTCCTTACGTTAAAGAACTGGGTTTTACTCACATTGAGTTATTACCGATCGCCGAACATCCTTTCGATGGCTCCTGGGGTTATCAAGTGACGGGTTATTATGCCCCCACCTCCCGCTATGGTAGTCCAGAAGATTTTATGTACTTTGTTGATCAATGTCACCTCAATGGTTTAGGGGTGTTGGTGGATTGGGTACCAGGACATTTTCCCAAGGACGGGCATGGATTAGCCTTTTTTGATGGTACACACCTCTACGAACATGAAGATCCTCGCAAAGGTGAGCATAAAGAATGGGGAACGCTGATTTTTAACTATGGCCGCAATGAAGTTCGTAACTTTCTCGTGGCCAATGCTCTTTTCTGGTTTGACAAGTACCATATTGACGGAATTCGCGTTGATGCTGTGGCTTCCATGCTCTATATGGACTACTGTCGCAAACCAGGGGAATGGGTGACTAATCAGTATGGAGGACGGGAAAATCTGGAAGCGGCGGACTTCCTGCGTCAAGTCAATAGTCTGCTGTTTGGTTATTTTCCAGGTGTTTTGTCTATTGCTGAAGAATCAACTTCCTGGCCAATGGTTTCCTGGCCCACCTATGTGGGAGGCTTAGGTTTTAATCTGAAATGGAACATGGGCTGGATGCACGATATGCTCGACTATTTCAGCATGGATCCCTGGTTCCGCCAGTTTCATCAAAATAATGTCACCTTTAGTATGTGGTACAACCACAGTGAAAACTATATGTTGGCTTTATCCCACGATGAAGTGGTACATGGCAAGAGCAATATGCTGGGTAAAATGCCAGGCGATGAGTGGCAAAAATTTGCGAATGTACGCGCTCTCTTTACCTATATGTTTACCCACCCTGGCAAGAAAACCCTGTTTATGAGCATGGAATTTGGGCAATGGGGAGAATGGAATGTTTGGGCAGATCTAGAGTGGCATTTGTTGCAGTACGAGCCACACCAACAGTTAAAACAATTCTTCACCGAACTGAATGCACTGTATCGTAGTGAACCGGCTCTCTATTCCAAGGATTTTCAGGAAGAAGGTTTCCAGTGGATTGACTGTAGCGATACCCGTCACAGTGTTGTTTCTTTTCTGCGTCGAGGCAGTGATCCGGATGAATTTGTGGTGACGGTCTGTAACTTCACGCCCCAACCCCATAGTCATTATCGGATTGGTGTTCCTGTTGCCGGTTTTTACACGGAGTTATTTAACAGTGATGCCCGTCAATATGGTGGTAGTAATTTGGGAAATTTAGGGGGTAAGTGGTCAGAGGAATGGTCTTTTCATGGAATGCCCTATTCCCTTGATCTTTGTTTACCTCCCTTAGCGGTCTTGGTCTTTAAGTTAGATCTCGCTAAATCGGCCCAAGCTCTAGCTGCCTTGGCTGTTTAACCAAAAGGCGATCGCCGATTAATTGATAGTTAATAATGAATAGTTGATAATTATCCATTGTCCATTCTCAATTATCCATTAAAAACGCGATCGCCGATTAATTGATAGTTAATAATGAATAGTTGATAATTATCCATTGTCCATTCTCAATTATCCATTAAAAAAGCGATCACCCCTGTTATCTCCTTTAACTAAAAGTAAAGGTTGCCCCTAAGAGATTGACATTGACATCAGCAGCTACAAAACCTGTGGTGGCACTGGTCGTTAACAGTAAGGTTCCTGAACCAAAGCCAGAGTTACCTGAAATCCCATCACCCAATTTAAACAGGGTACTCGTGCCAGAAACCTGTACATCAATAGCCGTTATGCCAGTGAACTTGAGGATATCCCCGCCTGCACCACGCACAAAGTTAAAGACCGTATCATTCCCATCACCACTAGCATAGTTAACAGTATCAGTAACCGTATCACTGCCGAGATAGAGAAGATCATTACCCAATCCTCCTGTCAGGATATCTGCACCTCCATAACCATAGAGAACGTTAACGCCAGTATCTCCCGTTAGATTATCTCCTGCGGTATTGGAGCCTTGAACATTTTCAATGAAGGAGAGGCTATCGGTTCCCCCTAGACCATCGCTGGCAGTTCCGGTTGCTAAATTCACGGTAACGCTGGAAGTTGAGCTGTAATAGTAAGCAAAATCGTTGCCATTCCCCCCGATCAGATTATCGTTACCAGCCCCACCATTGAGGGTATCGTTACCATCACCGCCATCTAGGGTATTATTGGCTGTATTGCCTGTTAAAGAATTGTTGGCCGTATTGCCAGTACCATCAATAAGGCTAGAACCGGTTAAGGTCAGGTTTTCAATATTGGGGAAAGCCGCTAGGGAGAAAGTTACAGAGGATTGAATGGTGTCGGTTCCTTCGTTGACATTTTCGGTGATGACATCAGTAGCACTATCCACTTGGTAAATATCATTGCCTAGACCGCCGATCAGGGTATCGACTCCTGTACCACCATCAAGGGTGTCATTACCATCAACGCCACTGAGGGTATTGTTGGCTGTATTGCCGGCGAGAATGTTATTCCCTGTATTACCCGTGCCATTGATAGCGGCCGAACCGGTTAAGGTTAGATTTTCAATATTGGGGAGAGCAGCAAGACTAAAAGTGACAGATGACTGAACAGTATCCGTTCCTTCGTTGGCATTTTCAGTGATGACATCAGTGGTGCTATCCACAACATAAATATCATTTCCTGTTCCCCCGATTAGATTATCAATACCAGTACCACCATCTAGGGTATTATTTGCTGTATTACCGGTGATGACATTGTTGCTGGCATTACCCGTGCCATTGATCGCTGCCGAACCAGTTAAGGTCAGATTTTCGATATTAGGGAGAGCCGCAAGGCTAAAAGTGACAGAGGATTGAATGGTGTCAGTTCCTTCGTTGGCATTTTCAGTGATGACATCAGTGGTGCTATCGACAATATAAACATCATCTCCTGTTCCCCCAATCAGAGTATCAACACCAGTACCACCATTGAGGGTATCGTTCCCTGCATCGCCAGCCAGCGTGTTATTGACACTGTTCCCTGTAATGACATTGTTGCTGGCATTCCCTGTACTATGAATCACACTAGAACCGGTTAAGGTCAGATTTTCGATATTGGTGAGAGCCGCAAGGCTAAAGGTGACAGATGACTGAACAGTATCCGTTCCTTCGTTGGTATTTTCAGTGATCACATCAGTGGTACTATCAACAACATAAATATCATCTCCTGTTCCCCCGATTAGAGTATCAACCCCAGTACCACCATTTAGGGTGTTGTTAACTGTATTGCCGGTGATGAGATTGTTGCTGGCATTACCCGTGCCATTGATCACCGCCGAACCGGTTAAGGTCAGATTTTCAACATTGGGAAGGGCCGCTAGGGAGAAAGTTACAGAGGATTGAACAGTATCCGTTCCTTCGTTGGTATTTTCAGTGATCACATCAGTGGTACTATCCACAACATAAATATCATCTCCTGTTCCCCCAATTAGAGTATCAACCCCAATACCACCCTCTAGGGTATTGTTCACTGTATTGCCGGTGATGACATTGTTGCTGGCATTACCCGTGCCATTGATCGCCGCCGAACCGGTTAAGGTCAGATTTTCAACATTGGGGAGAGCCGCAAGACTAAAGGTGACGGAGGATTGAATGGTGTCAGTTCCTTCATTGGCATTTTCAGTGATGACATCAGTAGTGCTATCCACTTGGTAAATATCATTGCCTAGACCGCCAATCAAGGTATCGACTCCTGTATTACCATTGAGAGTGTCATTGCCATCACCGCCACTGAGAGTATTATTGGCTGTATTGCCGGCGAGAATGTTATTCCCTGTATTGCCTGTGCCATCGATCGCCGCCGAACCGGTTAAGGTCAGATTTTCGATATTGGGGAGAGCTGCAAGACTAAAGGTGACAGACGACTGAACAGTATCCGTTCCTTCGTTGGCATTTTCAGTGATGACATCAGTGATGCTATCCACTTGGTAAATATCATCTCCTGTTCCGCCAACAAGAGTATCAACCCCAGTACCACCCTCTAGGGTATTGTTCGCTGTATTGCCGGTGATGACATTGTTGCCAGCATTACCCGTGCCATTGATCGCCCCTAAACCCGTCAAGGTCAGATTTTCAACATTGGGAAGGGCCGCTAGGGAGAAAGTGACAGAGGATTGAACAGTATCCGTTCCTTCGTTGGCATTTTCGGTGATGACATCAGTGGTGCTATCGACAACATAAATATCATCTCCTGTTCCCCCGACTAGAGTATCAACACCAGTACCACCCTCTAGGGTATTGTTTGCTGTATTGCCTGTGATGACATTGTTGCCAGCATTACCCGTGCCATTAATCGCCGCCGAACCGGTTAAGGTCAAATTTTCGATATTGGGGAGAGCCGCAAGACTAAAGGTGACAGAGGATTGAACAGTATCCGTTCCGTCGTTGGTATTTTCGGTAATGACATCAGTGATGCTATCGACAATATAAATATCATCTCCTGTCCCCCCGATGAGAGTATCAACACCAGTACCACCATCTAGGGTATTGTTCGCTGTATTACCTGTAATGACATTGTTGCTGGCATTACCTGTGCCATCGATCGCTACCGAACCCGTTAAGGTCAGATTTTCGATATTGGGGAGAGCCGCTAGACTAAAGGTGACAGATGACTGAACAGTATCCGTTCCTTCATTGGTATTTTCGGTGATGACATCAGTAGTGCTATCGACAATATAAATATCATCTCCTGTCCCACCCACGAGAGTATCAATCCCAGTACCACCATTGAGGGTATCATTGCCATCACCGCCACTGAGGGTATTGTTGGCTGTATTGCCTGTAAGAATGTTATTCCCTGTATTGCCTGTGCCATTGATCGTGGCCGAACCAGTTAAGGTTAGATTTTCAACATTGGGAAGGGCAGCTAGGGAGAAAGTCACAGAGGATTGAACAGTATCCGTTCCTTCGTTGGCATTTTCAGTGATCACATCAGTTGTGCTATCCACTTGGTAAATATCATCTCCTGTTCCACCAATAAGGGTATCAACACCAGTACCACCATTGAGGGTATCGTTCCCTGCATCGCCAGTCAGCGTGTTATTGGCACTGTTACCTGTGATGACATTGTTGCTGATATTACCTGTGCCATTGATCGCTGCCGAACCGGTTAAGGTTAGATTTTCAACATTGGGGAGAGCCGCAATACTAAAGGTGACAGAGGATTGAACAGTATCAGTTCCTTCGTTGGCATTTTCGGTGATCACATCAGTGGTGCTATCGACAACATAAATATCATCTCCTGTTCCCCCAACCAGAGTATCAACACCAGTACCACCATTAAGGGTATTGTTGGAACTGTTCCCTGTAATAACATTGTTGCTAGCATTACCCGTGCCATTGATCGCCGCCGAACCGGTTAAGGTCAGATTTTCAATATTGGGGAGAGCCGCAAGACTAAAGGTGACAGAGGATTGAATGGTGTCAGTTCCTGCACTGGCATTTTCGGTGATCACATCAGTGATGCTATCGACAACATAAATATCATCTCCTGTTCCCCCGACCAGAGTATCAACACCAGTACCACCGTCTAGGGTATTGTTAACTGTATTGCCTGTGATGATATTGTTGCTGGCATTACCTGTACCATTTATAGCGGTCGAACCAGTTAAGGTCAGATTTTCGATATTGGGGAGAGCCGCAAGACTAAAGGTGACAGAGGATTGAACCGTATCCGTTCCTGCACTGGCATTTTCGGTGATCACATCAGTGATGCTATCCACTTGATAAACATCATTTCCTGTCCCACCAACCAGAGTGTCAATCCCAGTACCACCATTGAGGGTATCGTTACCCGCATCTCCGGTCAGAGTATTGTTAGCCGTGTTTCCAGTTAGAACGTTATTCCCTGTGTTACCTGTCCCATTGATGACACTAGAACCCGTTAAGGTCAGATTCTCAATATTAGGTAGAGTAGAAATACTAAGGGTGACAGAAGATTGAATGGTGTCCGTTCCGGCGTTGGTATTTTCGGTAATCACATCAGTAGTACTATCCACGACGTAGATATCGTTGCCTAGACCGCCAATCAGGGTATCTACACCTGTTCCACCATTGAGGGTGTTGCTTGCCGCGTTGCCAGTGATGACATTATTAGAAGCATTGCCTGTTCCATTAATGGCGGCAGTTCCCGTTAAAATCAGGTTTTCGACGTTGGTGGGTAGGGTATAGGTGACAAAGGATTTGATGGTATCAGTTCCCGCATTACTCGCTTCGGTTACAACATCACTGGTGCTGTCAACGAAATAGAAATCATCGCCTAAACCGCCACTCATGGAATCGTTACCGTTAAGTCCATCAATAACATCATTGAAGCCACCACCGTTGAGGGAATCATTGCCATTGGTTCCGTAGAGTGTCCCCAGGTTATAGCGTTGGGCGTAGATGCCATAGCCGTCTCCGTCTTGATTTTGAGAGTTCCAAGTGACAATGATTTCGCCGTTACTGAGGGTCGTTACACTCGGCGCGTATTGATTATTAGCGGTTTGACTGTTAATGCGGAATTCAGCCCCAATTTTGCTACCTGTACCATCAAAGCGTTGACCATAGATACCCCAACCACTACCATCTTGATTTTCAGATTGCCAGGTAATGAAAAATCCTCCATCCAGTGAGGCAGTTACACCAAAAATATGACCTTGGTTTTGCTCGGTGTAGCTATTAACTTGAAAGGTCGAGCCAACTTTACTTCCATTTTGATCAAAAATTTGAGCTTCTACACCGATTAAACTACCATCAGCAGTATTACTTCCACTAGGTTCACCTGTTGTGTAAACAACAACGAAACCACCGCTAGTAAGAGCCGCAATTTTGGGGTAATAGGAATTTGGATAGCTTCCTGTGTGAACTTGGAATTCACTACCAATTTTTTCGCCATTAGCTTTGAAAAGTTGTCCCGCAACATCCCATCCCCAGTACACATTATTTGGATAAGAACCCCAAGTTACAACATAATTGCCATTGTTTAAAACAGCGATCGCTGGCTCAATTTGATGGAGATAGGTATAGCTATTTGCTTGAAATTCACTGCCAAGTTTATTGCCCTGACCGTCAAAGCGTTGAACAAAAGTATTGCCATTATAATCATTATTGTGATTATTCCAAGCAACCAGAAATGTTCCATCGGCTAGGGCTTTGATATCTAAATGGTGAAGTTGAAACACATTATCATCTACACCGCCTACTGCTGCAAACCATTCGTTATTAGTGAGACCCGTACTTAATTGAAAGGTTGTGCCAACTGCGACTCCCTGAGTGTTATATACCTGACCCAATACTAAATCTTCGGTTCCATTGGTGCGATCGGAGTACCAGGCAACCACAAAACCTCCATTAGGAAGATTGGTGACAACAGGTTTACGGAGGGAATAATTGGTGTCAGTGTTAATCAAAAATTCTGTACCGACTTTTTGTTGATTTGCATTGTAGCGTTGACCGTAAATACTACCGCCAGTGGTGGCATTTTCCGAAGCCCAGACTACGATAAAACCACCATCCGCAAAAGCTGTAACAGATGAATCACTTTGATTTTTAGCCGTGGTTGTATTAACTAAAAATTCACCGCTAACGGCTGTGGGGTTGCCGCGTAGTTGGAAAGTTTGGTTGGTTTGGGTCGTAATTCCATCGGTGACAGTAAATTTGAAGGAATCGCTAGGGGGCGTTGCGCTATTGGGTTTGTAGGAAACAACTTGATTATCAATATCGGCTTGGGTGAAAGTATCCCCTACTTTGAGCGCGACAGGATTAACTGTTGCCACCTTGACATTATCCAATCCCCAACTTTCGTCACTTACTCCCTGTAGATTAGAGCCTGCAAAATTCAGGGTTAAGGCACTGGTAACATTGGTGAAAATATAGGTTAGGTGATAAACCGAATCGCCAGAGCTATAGCTGTAACCGAGGGTATTGTTTTCAACGGCTCCTGTACCACCAGGATAACTCCCAGCCCCTGCGCTACTTGGATAGGATTGTTGTGTACCGTAGCCAAAGGTTGTATTCAGCAAGGTCTGACCGCCTGAAGTTGTAACGGTAAAATAATCTGGGCCCGCACCGTTATTACCATTACCATCCCAAGTTTTCAGAATAAAGAGATCAAAGTCAAGGATGACAGTGCTATTGGCTAAGGCCGCATTATTCAGCGTCAGGCTAACGGTATCATTGCCAAATTCACCGAGAAAGCCGCGACTGCCCACAGGTGTAGTAGAACGAGTCTGATTTGACCAGCCTGTAAGGGAGTTACTTTCAAAATTATTGAAATAAAGGACGTTATTGCGATTTAGAGTACCTTGACTGGGTAAATCTGTGACAGTGTAAACAATTTGTTGCGGTGTTTTAATGGCATTATCAGCAACGAGAGATGCGCCGTTGAACAGTTTACCATTATTAGAATTAAGACTGACATCATCTGCCACTGCATTAGAAGCCTGATCAAAATTCCAATAGCCCGCTAAACCTGCTTCATTTCCTGTTAATTGGGTATTGAGATTGGATTGAATTTGAGTTTGGGTGCGAGCCGTATTCCAAATACGAACATCATCAATCTGTCCTGCAAAACCTGTATAAGCATTTAAAATCCGAGCAATATTAACAGGTTCAGTATTTAAGATTGGTGTTCCTACATAACTCACAGAACCATCTAATTGTCCGTTAAGATAAAGGCGCATTTCTGAACCATCATAGGTTGCAGCAATATGGGTTAACTGATTCAGAGTTAAACTACCTTGACTGGTATAAACCGCCCAGTTCCCATTCGTATCCTTAAATTCAAATTGCAGACGGCTTTCATTAGGACGAATCCAAATACCATAGTTTTCATTGCTTGCATTATTATTCCATTTAGTAATTAACGGTTGCCAATCACCTTTAATTTGAGATTGTTTCACCCATAGTTCAATTGTAAAGGTCGTTAAACTCAGGGAAGGATTGTGAGCAATACTGACATAATCATCATTACCATCTAGGTTTAAAGAAAACTCTGTCGCGCCAATATTGGCAACTTGTAACTTGCTATTGTCAAGAATAACGGTATCGCCATTAAGCAGATTAATACCTTGATTAATGTCATTGTCAACAATGGTTACAGTCGCCGTTTGTTGCGTTCCTAAGCTGGTATTAGCCGAAGGATTAGTTAAGGCCAGATTAAAGGTTTCATTGCCTTCAAATATTAAATCGTCCGTAATGGGAATTTGTATCGTTTTAATGGTTTCCCCACTGGCCAAATTAACCGTAATTGGGGTATTGGTGTAATCACTGCTAGAGGCCGTCCCATTGGTAAAGGAAATAGTAGCACTGACGGCTGGATCAACACTCCCTGCACTACGAACAACCGTCACAGAAGCAATGGGAACGCCCGATTCATTCAGACTGTAAGTTGCTTGGGTTAGGGATAAAACGGGAGTGGGTTGTAATAGGGTTACTGTTGCGCTACTTTTCCCTAAAACCGCACCACCTGTCACGTTACTGAGATTGACCGTAAAGGTTTCATTACCTTCATCTAGGAAGTCATCTAATAAGGAAATGGTAATGGTTTTAACGCTTTCCCCTGGAGCAAAGGTGAGGGTTCCCGTAACAGCAGTATAGTCGGCATTAGCAGTAGCAGAACCAGGCGCGACAGCATAGTTAACGGTAAAGGTCTTGGTGGTTAGACCCGTCAAGGTCACTGTTAAGGTTACGGAATTAGTACCATCCTCAATGATGCTAGTGTCGGCAATGGCGATCGTAGAAACGCCGTTAATAACTTCAACAATGCCAGAGAAAGGAGTCCCACTCCAACCTGTATTGACTAAATCATTCCAAGTCCCTGATGAATAGAAATGAGCATAATCTTCATTTCCTGAATTATCAGGTTGACCTCCATGCCAATTCGTATAAGCAGATTGCTGACCATCTACCCATTTCCAAACGCCTTCTTGAGCCGCATCTGTGTAGCCAATCCAGAAATACTCGGAAGTTCCAAAAGCATTTACTAAGAATTGATTTTCTGTTGGGTCATTAATGGTAACAAGATTTCCGCCTAATGCAACGGCTTGAGCTTGGGCATCTGTCCAGGTAGCGGCTGTGGTGCGGTAATAGACAGGAGTGCCATCACCACTTTCTTGAATAGTGACCGTTGCCACACTTTTCGCGCCCAAAACAGCCCCACCAACAGGATTAGAAAGAGTTAAATTGAAGGTTTCGCCACCGTCAATATGAAGGTCATTAATAATGGGAATGGTAATCACTTTTGCGGCTGCGTCGCCATTGCCAAAGGTGACATCAATAGAGGTCGGGTTATAGTCACCCCAGGGTGTAGCAGTACCGCCGCCTAACGTTACGGTTGTGCGAACTTCCCCACTACTGCCGCCAGTGCGAGTCAGGGTAATTGCGGCTGTGACAGTTCCATCCTCGTTGACGGTATAGGTAGAACTGTTAAAGGCAATGACTCCTGCATTGGAGAAGCTGTTGTTACGAGTCGTTTTGCTTAATTGAATTGCGTCTAATTTTAGACCGGCATCATCTCCGCCAGCCTGGTCAAAAATGAGCTTATTATTGCTACTGGCGGCAGTGATACTAAAAGTACGGCTAATGGTAGTTAATCCTTGATAGTAGGGAACGGTAAAGGTTTCACTCCAAAGATTACCGAGAGAGACCGTCACGGTATCGGGATTACTCCACCAAATCTGGGAACCCGCCAGGGAGAAGTTGAGCGTTACCAATTCACCAGAGCTAAAGCTAAAACTGCTTTTTGATTCCAGACGCGCTCCTGTGCTACCCGCAGTACCAGCACCACCATCTAGATCAAGATATAAACCATTACCAGGTAAGTAGTCGTACCAGCCATTACCAATTAAATCAACCGAGCCGTCAGTAACATTCCATTGATTCAAACTGGTTAAAGGGCCTGTGCCAGAACCACCATTTTCAGTATCAAAATTATCTGACAGTAAAACGGTTGTCGGCGCAAAAGCTGCGGAAGTAAGGGTTAAACCCGTTACACCCTGGAGAATGGCAATTAATTCATCAGGTTCGCTACCAGGTTTGTCGAGGAAGAGACTTTGACCTGTGATGCCGGAAATAGGGGAATTACCTAGAATATAGTTTGAGGTGGCTCCCCACAGTTGAATGGCATCCTCGGCACTATTGAAATCGGTAATCAGGGCATAATCAGCCACACCATTGGTACTAGTATTACCATCATCGTAGTAACTACGGTTAACATCCCCTAAGATAAAGCGGTCTGCACCGGTTCCCCCTGTGAGGGTATCAATTTCTCCAATGCCAGTGCTAGTGGAGTCAATCCCTAAGAGACGATCAATGCCATCCCCTCCATTGAGGCTGTCGTTGCCCGTTCCTCCTTCTAGGAGATCGTTGCCAGCATTTCCCACTAAGGTGTTGTTGCCACTGTTGCCCTTAAGATTATTATTGATACTATTGCCTGTGCCACCAAGATTGTCACTACCAGTCAGGATGAGATTTTCCACGTTGGCGATATTGGCCAGGCTAAAGGTGACGCTGCTTTGAACCAGATCTAAACCTTGGGTTGCTGATTCGGTGATGGTGTCGGTTGTTGTATCAACAATATAGGTGTCGTCCCCAGTACCGCCGATTAAGGTATCTGTTCCATCGCCGCCATTGAGAATATCGTTACCACCACCCCCAGCCAGGCGATCGCTTAAGGTATCTCCTAGCAGAGTTTCAGCAAACTGAGTTCCGGTAATATCAAAGCGTTCAATATTGGAGTAGTTAACATAATTGCCCCCCGCACTTACTTGCCCATTATTGCCATTGGGGGTGGTTTGGGAAAACCCTCCATTGGTGACAGTAGAATAATCTACTTTTAGTAAGTCGGTTCCATCGCCACCGTCAGCAATATTACTACTCAGTCCGGCATCTAGGGTATCGTCTCCATCACCACCATAGAGTTCATCGTAATTGTCACCGCCCTTAAGACTATCGTTACCAGCCCCACCATAGAGGAGGTCGCGCCCTGTGCCGCCGGTAATGGTATCGTTGCCGTCACCACCGTCAATATTAGCTGACCAATTGCCGTCATAGTTAGTGGCAGAAACGTTAATGGTGTCATTGCCTGAACCTGATAACAAATAGATGCGCTCTACTTGCTTGATAGTGCCACCTAAACTAAAGGTTCCGGCGTTGATGTCGCTGTAGGTGATAGTTAAATTATCGACTTGCTGAGAAAAGTCAATTTCGGCATAATCGATTCCGGCTCCACCCACGTAACTGTTATTACCTTGCTCACCATAGAGATAGTCATCGCCATCACCACCGTCAAGCAGATCGTTGCCTGTACCACCATAAAGGCGATCGCCGCCCGCTTCACCATAAAGACTATCATTGCCATCCCCGCCATAGAGTTGATCGCCGTAGCCATAGTCAAAATAAATGGTCGGATTATCACCACCTTTGAGAAGGTCATCTCCGGTTCCACCATCTAGTACATCTCGTCCTGAACCACCAATAACTGTATCGTTGCCTGCACCACTACTAATATTGGCGGAAGCAATACCATCGTAGAAATTGCCATTATTGTAGTTAGTGGCTGATAAATCTAAGTTGTCATTACCAATGCCTGTTCGTAAATAAACCCGTTCTATTTCCTTGAAGGTTTTTGTTGTTGTACCATCGCTCAAGGTTCCATTACTGGAAGTACTGTAGGCGATCGTGATATTACTAGTGGATTGGGAAAAGTCGAGTTCAGCATAATCGTTTCCGGCACCGCCAATATAGCTATCAATGCCTTGCTGACCATAAAGCGCGTCATCGCCATTACCGCCATCGAGGACATCATTGCCAGTACCGCCCTTGAGAGTGTCATTACCATCATTACCACTCAGGTTATCATCACCATCTCCACCATCAAGGGAATCATTGCCTGCACTACCAACTAAGGTATCGTTACCGACTTCACCCCAGAGATAGTCATCCCCATCGCCTCCATCCAGCGAGTCGTTACCTGTTCCCCCCGTCAGGCGATCTCCACCCGCTTCACCGTAAAGACTGTCATTACCATCCCCACCATCTAATTGATCGCCATAGCCGTAGTCATAGTAAATAGTCGGATTATCGCCCCCCTTGAGAATGTCATCTCCTGCTTCTCCGTAGAGCAGATCACGCCCTGAACCGCCAATAATCGTATCGTTGCCTGCACCACCGCCAACATTGGCTGAAGCCGTTGAATTGTAATAATCGCCACTGTTGTAATTAGTTGCTGACAGATCTAAGTTGTCATTACCAATACCCGTCCGTAAATAAACCCGCTCAACTTCCTTGATAGTACTAGCGTTGCTAATAGTGCCATTGTTAATATCTTTGTAGGTGACAGTAATATTGCCAACTTCCTGAGTTAGATCAATTTCAGCATAATCGGTTCCGGCACCGCCAATATAGCTATCAATGCCTTGCTGACCATAAAGCGCGTCATCGCCATTACCGCCATTGAGGACATCATTGCCAGTACTGCCCTTGAGAGTGTCATTACCATCATTGCCACTGAGGTTATCATTACCATCTCCACCATCAAGGGAATCATTGCCTGCACCACCAGCTAAGGTATCGTTACCAACTTCACCCCAGAGATAGTCATCCCCATCGCCCCCATCCAGCAAGTCGTTACCCGTCCCTCCTGTCAGGCGATCGCCGCCTGCTTCACCGTAAAGACTGTCGTTGCCATCCCCACCATCTAATTGATCGCCATAGCCGTAGTCATAGTAAATGGTCGGATTATCACCCCCCTTGAGAATGTCATCTCCCGCTTCTCCGTAAAGTACATCACGCCCTGAACCACCAATAATGGTGTCATTGCCTGCACCACCACCAATATTGGCAGAGGTATTAGTTGCTTGATAGTCCCAGTAATTACCATTATTATAGTTGGTGGCAGATAAATCTAAATTGTCATTACCGACACCTGTACGTAGATAAACTCGCTCAATTTCCTTAAAGGTTTTCGTTGTTGTACCATAGTTCACTGTTCCATTGCCAGGGGAGCTAAAAGCAATGGTAATATTGCTAACAGATTGGGAAAGGTCAAGTTCGGCATAATCAGTACCATCTCCTCCAATATAGGCATCAAAACCCCCTTGACCATAGAGAGCATCATCACCTATCCCACCGTCTAGGGCATCGTCACCTAAACCGCCTTGAAGATTATCGTTACCGTCGTTACCACTGAGGTTGTCGTTTCCATCTTCACCATAGAGAACGTCTTCATTGGATCCACCCGCTAAGGTATCATTACCGACGTTACCCCAGAGATAGTCGTTACCATCACCACCATCGAGGAGATCATTACCCGTTCCTCCTGTCAGGCGATCGCCACCCGCTTCACCGTAAAGACTGTCATTACCATCCCCACCATCTAATTGATCACCATAGCCGTAGTCATAGTAAATATTCGGATTATCACCCCCCTTGAGAATGTCATCTCCTGCTTCACCGTAAAGTACATCACGCCCTGAACCACCAATAATGGTGTCATTGCCTGCACCACCACCGATATTGGCAGAGGTATTAGTTGCTTGATAGTCCCAGTAATTACCATTGTTGTAATTGGTTTGTGACAAATCTAAATTGTCATTACCAACACCCGTTCGTAGATAAACCCGTTCTATTCCCGAAAAAGCCTTAGTAATTGTGCCATCACTAACAGTCCCAGTACTAGAATTAATCGTGAGATTAGCTGTTAGCGCAGTATAGTCAACTTCGGCATAGTCCGAACCTGCACCACCCGCAATGCCATCAAAACCGCCCTGACCATAGAGAACGTCATCGCCATCACCGCCATCGAGGGCATCATCACCTGTACCACCATAGAGAGCATCATTACCCAAGCTGCCAGTCAGAGTATCGTTACCAGTACCACCACTTAGGGAATCATTATCATCGCCGCCACTGAGGTTGTCATTACCATCACCACCATCAAGGGAATCATTGCCTGCACTACCAGTTAAGGTGTCATTACCACCCTCACCCGATAGATAATCATTACTGTCACCACCATCTAAGAGATCATTGCCGTTTCCCCCGTAGAGACGGTCTTCTCCAGCTTCTCCATAGAGACTGTCATTACCATCTCCTCCATAGAGTTCATCAACAACGTAGCCATAGTTATAAGAATAGTTGGTCGGATTATCACCCCCTTTGATGGTGTCATCTCCTGCTTCACCGTAGAGTCGATCAATTCCTGAACCACCGATAATAGTGTCATTACCTGTACCACTGGCAACGTTGGCTGAATCTTGGGGATTGTAGTTGTAACTCCCTCCGTTGTAATTGGTTTGTGACAAATCTAAGTTGTCATTACCCACGCCTGTCCGTAGATAAACCCCTTCCACCCCCGAAAAAGACTTAGTAATTGTGCCATCACTGACAGTCCCAGTAACAGAATTAATCGTGAGATTAGCTGTTAGCGAAGTATAGTCAACTTCGGCATAGTCCGAACCTGCACCGCCCGCAATACCATCAAAACCACCTTGGCTATAAATTACGTCATCACCATCGCCGCCATCGAGGACATCATCACCCGCACCGCCTTGCAGATTATCATTGCCAGCATTGCCACTGAGGCTATCGTTACCATCTTGACCATAGAGAACGTCATCATTTGCTCCCCCTGCTAGGGTGTCATTTCCTCCCTCGCCCCAGAGATAATCATTTCCATCGCCACCATCGAGGAGATCATTACCCGTTCCTCCTGTCAGGCGATCACCCCCAGCTTCACCGTAAAGACTGTCATTACCATCCCCACCATCTAATTGATCGCCATAACCGTAGTCATAGTAAATGATCGGATTATCACCTCCCTTGAGAATGTCATCTCCCGCTTCTCCGTAGAGTACGTCACGCCCTGAACCACCAATAATCGTATCATTCCCTGCACCACCGCCAATATTGGCCGAAGCAGTACCATCGTAGTAATTGCCGTTATTGTAATTGGTTGCTGACACATTGATATTGTCATTACCCGTACCACTGCGTAAATAAATAAGCTCGACTTCCTTAATCGTCCCCCCATCACCAAGAGTGCCGCTACTGATATTGCTATAGGCAACAGTGACATTATTCGTGCGCCAGGAAAAATCAATTTGCGCGTAATCATTGCCCGTACCACCAATGTAGCTATTAACCCCCTGTTGCCCATAGAGCGCATCATCTCCATCTCCACCATTCAGAGAATCATTGCCATTGCCGCCATACAGAGCATCATTATCGGCTCCCCCATCTAAAGAATCGTTGCCGGACTGACCATAAAGGGTGTCTCCGCCTCCCAAACCATTGATCGTATCCGCACTAGATGTTCCATAAATTGTATTAGGGTTATCATCGCCATTCAAATTGGCCTCTTCAACCGCAATGGACTGGCCATCCAAAATTAAAGTAGCCGAATCGTCCTCCGCTTTTAAGACTTGTAAGGCGGCGGCATCGGGCAGATAACCCCGCACAACCTCAGAAAAAATTGCCCCCTCATCCCCCGCACTATCTACCGCATTAAACCGAAAATCCAAATAATGACCCACTTCCTCCAATAACACCGCCACCAAATTCGCCGCATCTCCCTGCACCAAACCTTCCGAGAGGTAAACCGTTTGGGTTTGTCCCGAAAACGCGCCTAATGCTCCCTGTAATTCAGCATCAGATCGCACCTGGATCTCTGGCAACACGGCCACTGCTTGCAAAAATTGTGCAGACGTAACCCCACTATCAAACGCCAGGGTATATTTTTCGGCAAACAAAGGATCTGCCGCAAAAGCCGTTAAAAGCTCAATGACGTTGCTGATAGCAGTGTTCAGGACAGTGGCATAAGGGGAGTTAGGAGTCATGGTTTAAGACCTATCGACTGAGCTTGTACAATGAGATTGAGCAAAATATCCTTGAACAAAACGAGATAAGCTCTTTGCCAAGAAGCTTTTCAAGTGATATTGAGAGTAACTTTAGGATTCCTGCGGGATTGCTTTGGGTATCATCTGCTGGGGCGACAAGATAGCTAGAAGACAGACATAGCAAGCTCCATAGCCCTCTGACCTCGAATGTAATCCCTCAACCGATGACGACTAATTTGCAT
>Ga0208854_1000091_pt1 | contig 19376 bp, 19 predicted proteins | sample LakMenEpi30Nov11_FD_150748 | JGI IMG/M metagenome (GOLD analysis project Ga0208854, IMG submission 150748) | Freshwater microbial communities from Lake Mendota, WI - 30NOV2011 deep hole epilimnion (SPAdes) | ecosystem: Environmental > Aquatic > Freshwater > Lake > Epilimnion/Euphotic zone ...
GGATTTTGAGCCTTCAAATGCCATAAGCTTGCACCTAATCGTGTTCAAAATGGCTGAAAAGCTTATCTGATAAAGGTTCTGCTTTTATTCGGCAAACCCCAATTAAGGACTTTTTAAAAGCGATTCGTTCTAGCTCAACTTAAATTGCTCCATCCAATTAAAGCTAACTGGCAAACGGCGATCGCGTCTGAATGGGTTTTCAACAAAAGTCACTCAAAAAAAGAAAGAGACCTTGATTAAGATCTCCTCCTCGCTGATTACCATCGCCTTTTTGGGGTTTGTTTTGTAGTTTTTGTCGTAACATCTGTTGCCGTTTCTGGAGTTGTCGTTGTCTGGCAGAGCCACCCTTGCCCTTATCATTACGGCCCTGACGACGAGGAGACTCCCACCGTTTCAATCGTTCTACCATCGCTTATTTCCTGCTTACTTTCAATATAACTTCCACTGTAGCAGAAAAAAAGAAAAATTAACTTTCAGAAGAGCATCCATTGGAATTCAACTGTGACTCCCGAAAGCTATTCCCCCAACATTTGTTTAATTTTTTGCTTCAGAGCCGGATTTTGTTCTGAGGTATAACCAATCTGATTAAAACGTGCAACTGTTAACCCCTGAGAAGTAATGGCGTGTTCTTTTTTGCTTTGGATTTCTGGCTCCATTTCTTGAATCTTGCTGATTACTTTTTTAAACTTTTGGAGATCAGATGCGGAAAATTCGGGACTACCTTCGGTCTGGGTGTTTTGAGTCTTTGCAATTTCTAAAAATAGTTGGGGATTCAATCGTTCGGCCTTGATTGCCATTAAAATCTTTTTCTGACTCTCTTGGTCAATATCTTTCCATCTTTTGAGAACTTGGACAAACTGCTGTACTTCCAAAGGCGTGATCTGATCGCCTGTAGCCATTTCCGCCGGTGCTGCTGGTGTTAGCGAAGAGGCTTGACCATAGGCGATCGCCGGAATCAAGAACAATGAGATGGCAAGGCATCCCCCAACAAAGATAGGTTTAAACATTTTCGGGAAGCGGTAAGTAGCTGTAGTAAAGCCCAACAGATAATGTGGTTGACTATCTGTTTTTGGACAAGTTCCTCCATCTTAGCCCCTGGATCCCCCCAGCTTTTCTCTCCTATGACAGTTAAACTGTCGGAATAGGTAAGGTTTTTGATTTAACCAAACCGTCCAGCCACATAATCACGGGTTTTGACATCGGCGGGATCGGTAAAGATTCGTTCGGTTGTATCAAATTCCACCAGTTGACCAATGCGACTTTCATCGGTGTTAAAAAAGGCTGTATAGTCGGAAACCCTAGAGGCTTGCTGCATATTGTGGGTGACAATGGCGATCGTCACTTGCTCTTTCAGGGTTTTAATTAATTCCTCGATTTTAAGGGTAGAAATGGGATCAAGGGCAGAACAGGGTTCATCCATTAATAACACCTTCGGCTTAACCGCTAAGGCCCGCGCAATACAAAGCCGTTGTTGTTGTCCTCCCGATAAACCTAAAGCCGATTTTTGTAAGCTATCTTTGACTTCACTCCACAGGGAAGCTCCAATTAAAGATTTTTCGACAATTTCATCCAATTCTCCTCGGTTTTTCCGTTGGCAAATTTTGATCCCATAGGTGACATTATCGTAAATACTGGCGGGAAAAGGGTTAGGACGCTGAAAGACCATACCAATCTGACGACGCAGGGTATTGAGATTTACATTTTTTCCGTAAATGTTTTGCCCCAAAAATTCAACCAATCCGGTAATTTTAACCGTTCCCTCTAGTTCACCAATCCGATTTAGGGCTTTTAAAAAAGTCGATTTGCCACAACCGGAAGGGCCAATCATGGCAGTAACTTGCTTCTCTGGAATATCCATTGAAACACCTTCTAGAACTTTCTTTGTTCCATAGTAAAAACCAAGACCTTCGACATGGATAGCCGCCTTGGAATCAGAAGCAGGGGAGGGAAGATTATTTCTCATGCTTGTCGGTTTAAACGTGGAAGAGTAGGTCATAAAAATCTAAGAATTAAATTAAAAAGTGGCAATATTTTTCTGAGCTTTAAATACCAAAAACTAGCATTAACGCTCCTGCAAACGATTCTTCGTTAATAGACGAGAAAGCAAACTAATCACTAAAACTAAGAATAAAAGCACCAAAGAGGCTGTCCAGGCGATCGCATTTTGTTCTGGGAAAGGGGAACTGGCATAGTTATAAATTAAAACGGGAAGAGAAGGGGTCGGACTCATTAATCCTTCTTGCCAAAACTGACTAAATAAAGCCGTAAACATTAAAGGAGCCGTTTCTCCCGCCGCCCTAGCAACGGCCAACAATACACCAGTGGTAATGCCTGGAATCGCAGCCGGAATGACAATTTTAAAGGTGGTTTGAAAAACGCCGCCGCCCAAAGCCGACGAGCCTAAACGATAGGAAACTGGTATTAATTTTAAAGCTTCTTCCGTCGTTAAGGTGATAATCGGTAACATAATTACCCCTAGGGCAAATCCCCCCGCGATCGCCGAAAATTGTTTGGTGGTAATTACCAATACCCCGTAGGCAAACACACCAATAATGACCGAAGGAACACTGCTTAAAATGACAATGACAAATCGAATCCCATTGGCGATCGCCGAACCAGCCGCAAATTCCGAAAGAAAAATCCCCGTCATAATGCCAATTGGAATACTGATCATCGCTCCAATCCCAACCATTGTTAAGGTTCCGACAATCGCATTGGCAAAACCATTGGGTTCATTTTCTGCTCCAATCGGAGCGGGTAGGGAGACAAAAACTTCCCAGTTCAAATGGGTTATTCCCTGACTGACAATTGACCAGGCGATCGCAAATAAAGGGAGAAGCGCGATAATGGTTAATCCAAACGCCAAAACCGTCATTAAAATAGTAAAGCCATTCCGCCCAAAAGGTAACGGTTCGTGAAGTTCTTGATCGAGAGAATTAGGATTAGTCATAGAAGGCTAGATTGACTGATTTTGGGTTTAATTTGTCCCTTAACTTAAGTCTTTAAAAAAGTTAGAGCCTGAAAAACTTTAGTTGTTGCGATTAATAAACTGAACTAATAAAATAGCAATGCCATTAACGACCAGGGTAATGACAAACAAAATCAGGGCTAAATACATCAAAGCCCCAATGTGTAATTCCTCCACGGCTTCAGCAAATTGATTGGCCAGAACGGCGGGAATCGTATAGCCTGGGGCTAACAGAGAGGCACTGATAATGGTGGAGTTGCCAATCACCATGGTGACAGCCATAGTTTCCCCTAAAGCGCGACCCAATCCTAAAATAATTGCGCCCACAATGCCTGAACTGGCGGCTGGTAATAAAACACGAGTAATGGTTTCCCAACGGGTTGCTCCTAAGCCCATGGAAGCAGTTCGCAATTGCGGAGGAAGGGCCAATAACACATCTCGGCTAATGGCTGCGATCGTTGGCAAAATCATAATCGCCAAAATTAAACCGGCAACCAGCATACTGGGGCCAAAGGGTTCAGAATTGAAAAGGGGAAACCAAGGAAAGGTTGCAAATAGGAATTGTTGTAAGGGCAGCACCAGGGGAATAAAAACGAAAATCCCCCATAGACCAATAATCACACTGGGAATAGAAGCAATTAATTCCACTAAGAAACCAATGGGCGTTTTGATCGCCTGAGGAATTAAATTTTCGCTGGTTAAAATAGCGACGGCTAACCCCAAGGGAATGGCAAAAATAAGAGCAATTATTGAGCTAACAATAGAACCATAAATATAGGGCAGTCCCCCAAATTTATTTTCGGAAACGTGCCATTCCTGGCTAAACAAGAAATTTAACCCAAAGGCTTTAATGGCCGGTTCAGCATCCTTAAAAACAATCAAGGCAATCCAAAAAAGCGTACCGACCATCAAGAAGGCACAAACCCAAACAACACCCTTAAATAGGGGGTCTAACCATTGAGACGCATTTTCTGAAACAGTAATATCTGCTTTTTGAGAATGGCGATCAGATGGGGAAATGACATCTACCATAAAGTTTCTAAAAAAAAGAAAAAGGGGGTACGGTAAAATACCCCAAAATGTAGTCCACAGAGATTATTTGACTTTTTCCACCGCCGCGATCGCTTTTTTGGCAACGGCGGGAGGAATGCTGGTGTATTCAAGCTGGGGGTTGATGCTTTGACCTGACGTTAAAATCCATTTCACTAAAGCCTTAACATCTTTACCTTTAGCGGCATCAGGGTAATTTTGATAAACCAATAACCAGGTGATACCAACAATGGGATAGCCACTAGCGGGATCATCGACGTTCGCCGTAAAGTCAGGGTTAAATTTAACGTTGGCGATCGCCTTAGTCGCTTCTGCTAAACTAGGTTCCACATATTGACCGGCTTTATTTTGAATTTTAGCGGTTCGCATTTTCGGGCCTTCGTTCTTACGAGCAAAGGTATCCTGAACATAGCCAATTGACCCTTCGGTTTGTTTAACCATGGCGGCGACACCATCATTTTTGGGGCCTTTCAATACTTGGAAACCCCAGTTTGGATCCTTACTGACTCCCACTTTACTTTTGAAATCGCCACTCATGGCACTTAAAGCACTGGTAAAAATTTCAGTGGTTCCGCTACCATCAGCCCGTACTACCACTCGAATCGGTTTGTTTGGTAATTTGGGATCGACTTGATTCCAGGTTTTGATTTGACCGCTAAAAATTTTGGGAAGAACTTGACGAGAAATTTTTACGCCCTGGGTAGCCCCCGGAAGATTGTAAACTACCGCCACTGCACCACCCGCAGTGGGAACTAAAAGTGCCCCACGTTTCATTTGACTTTTTTCAGAGGCGGAAGGCGGAACATCGGTCGCGCCAAAATCAACGGTTTCACCGATAAACTGTCTAATACCAGCACCACTGCCGACGGCGTTGTAGCTAACTTGATTGCCTGTGGCTTTTTGGTAGTCTGCGAAGTAACGTTGATAGAGAGGAGCCGGAAAAGTTGCCCCTGCACCACTTAAAGAGCCTGCTTGAGCTTGGGAGATTGCTCCGAAAGAAAGAGCAACCGTCGCCGTAGATAATAATATAGTTCTAGGGAACGCATTAGACAGCAGATTCATGTTAGACCTCTCACCCACAAACAAAGAGCGTTTTCTCAAAATATTCAAAACATCCTCATCCTTAATCATTTTTGGGGCACTATACAAGAGAGGAGATCAAGAATAAATCAAGCAAAAGGAATGGTTAAGAAAAGGTTAAGATCGGGTTTTTCTTTTTTTCGATCTTTCTTAACTAGCTGTTAAGCGATTCGTTTTCTAGGCATAATGTTCGCAGTTATGCAAGCGAATAGATCTCTAAATCTTAATTGATTGATTTCCAGAAACCAACTACCTGTTATGAAATTCACCCCTCTTTTCCGATGGCTTTCTGTTACCGCGATCGCCCTCTCGGCAGAAATCATCCCCCTATCCCTACAAGCTGCCACCTTTTTTCAACAGGAAGTCAACCAAAGGGACTTTATTGCTATCGCCCGTCCCTACGGCGACAACAAGTATGATCTGCTTATTTTGCAACAACTGCCAGGACAACGACAATGTTGGCAGGAAGAAGGCGGAACCCCCATTATGGTCAATCCCTTGCTGCTTAACTTTGACTTTACCGACATCTGCGAACGAAGTACTGATAGTAATGGTTATTCACTGCGTATTGATGGTCAGGATTTGGGCTTAGATTATCTACTCAGAGTCATAGAGCGTAATGGCGAACTCGTCTTAGTGGGAACTAATCGGCGCGATCCCTCCATGCCAGAAGTGGTGGTAGGGCGTACTCGTGGACTTCAACGGGGCTTTATGAAAATCCAACTTGATCCGGGTTGGCGGTTTACAAAACGCACCTACGGTAATAGAGTGCTTTCTCATGTTTACTTGACAGGCGATCGCAGTCTGATGGTTGCGCCAGCGGCCAGGTCAACACCGCCAGAAATCCGTCCAGACATTACCACACCCACACCCTCTAACATTTCTAATACCCCCAATTCCACTCCCAGTTCCACTATGCTTAATCCTCCTGCCATTGAGTCTCCCCAACCTCCCCTTAAAGAATTTACCTTTACTGCTCCTGAGAGTATTCCCGCCCCGCCGAATTCACCGACTCCTAGAAACGTTCAATCCCAACCTCAGAGCCGCAATTTCTATCCCGTCAATCCCCCACCTCTAGCGACCTCCACCTTAGTTGCCCCCCGCTTAACTACGCCGGTTCCTCCTCCCTTGAGTGCAAACCAGACCCGTTTTTCTACTACCTTAACGGCCAATAACGGTAATTTGTTACCGCCGCCTCCTCTAACGCCTAAACCCGTTCCTACCTCTGGCTGGGGAATGCCAAATTCTGCTGTTGCTCCCATTAATGAAATGTCTAGCCCCTCGACCCTGCCAAGCTCTCCTAGTATCTTCCCGACTCGTACTGCGCCCCTTTCTCCTACCCTATCCACTGTTCCATCTTCCCTAGGGCAATCCTATCGGGTGCTGGCGGCGGCCAATAATCCCATGCAGTTAGAACAGGCGCGATCGCTCTATCCTGAAGCCTTTCATACCACCTACCAGGGGCGACGAGTCTTACAAATTGGTCGTTTTAGCAGTCGAGAAAACGCTCAACAAGCCTATCAAAGTCTGCAAAGTGCCGGTTTACAAGCCATTATTGCCCCCTAGTGTTTTAGGAGAAAATAATTTGTGACCCTGGTGCGTTAATTTTGACCGCTAAAATCTGGTGATTGGCAAAAACCTTTTGTAATTGGGGATGGCTCTCAGGAGGCGCGAAAAAGAGCATAAAACCACCGGCTCCGGCTCCTAACAATTTTCCGCCCCAGGCTCCTGCTTCCAAACCTAAATGGTAAAGTTGATCAATTTCTGGATTAGAAATAACTTCATCTAAACTGCGTTTGGCCAACCAAGCTTGATGTAATAATTCTCCAAAAGCAGCTAGGGATTGAGCACTGTTTAAAATATCCCAGCCCTTGTCCACCATTAAACGCATATCTTTGAGGGTTTGGGTATTATCTCCCACTTTTTTCAGTTGCTTTTCCACCACATTGGCAGCTTTGCGTTTAATGCCCGTAAAAACAATAAATAAATGTTGTTCAAATTCCGCTAAACGTTGGGGAGAAATTGGCAAACGATGGACAATAATATCCTCTTCAGTTCTAAATTCCACCAGATTAAAGCCTCCCATGGCGGCCATTAATTGGTCTTGACAACCGACTTTATCCTGCACTAAATGTCGCTCCACATAGATAGCTTCGTAGGCCAGATCCAGTGGACGGACAAATTCTCCTTTAAAGGAATGGAGAGCCTGGAGGAGAGAAACAGTAAAGGCAGAAGAGGAACCTAATCCGGTAAAAGCGGGCAAGTCGGCCACATTATGTAACTCGATATCTTTTTCCAGATGACAAAATTTTAAACATTCCTTAAAAACTCGATGTTCAATTTCATGAGGATGTTTAACTAATTCAACTTTACGGTAGGAGATGCGAACAGAATAGTCAAATAAATGACTTAAAAAAGGACTGGCCGTTACGTAGGAAAACTTATCGATCGCCGTGGCTAAAACCGAACCACCATGCTGTAAAAAATATTCGGGGTAATCGGTTCCCCCGCCAAAAAAACTAATCCTAACGGGTGCGCGTGAAATCAGCATGAATTAACTAAAATGGCTGAAAATATTGCTGAACAAAAGCCTCTGCTTGACTTAAAGATGCCGGAGTGCCGATATCTAAAAAGGGAGCTTGGACGGGATGAACTTTTAAACAAACGGATCGTTGGAGTAGTTCAGGAAAAACATCATATTCAAAACTAAGGGGCATTTTTTGCGGAAATTGCTTTAAGAGGCGATCGCGGAAAAGATAAACTCCGCCATTAATGACCCCTGCCCCCGCTTGCTTTTCAGCAAATTGTAAGAGCGTTCCTTGTTCATCATAAACTAAAGAGCCGTAGCGATCTGCTTCTGCCACTTCTACTCCCAAAATGACACCCTCGACCGCTTCATCTTGTAAATAATTAAACATCGGTTCTAAATCCGTCACAATGAGAGAATCGCCATTTAAAACCAACCAGGCCAAGGGATTCGTTTGAGCCTGCTGCACTGCATGAACAAAACCTCCGGCTGTTCCGAGGGGAGAGGGTTCGGCATAACAATTGAGCTTTAATCCGGCGATCGGTTCTTGCTGGGCGTAGGCTTCAATGACCTCTGCTAAGTATCCCGTTGACAAGAGGGCTTGCTGGATTCCCTGACCTTCGAGATAGGCCAAAATCCAACCGAGAAAAGGTTTTCCTGCCACCCTGGCCATCGGCTTGGGCACATTGGGCAAAAGAGCCTGAATACGAGTTCCTAAGCCCCCAGCTAAGACAACAGCCAGAATGGAAGATGGTTCGGTCAGCATGGGGTTTCGGGTTCAGCGTTTAGTTAAATTGGGTTTAGAAAAATCATTAAGCACGACGGATTTGAAAGCAACACCATTCCTGTCTTTTCCAGAGAGCCGCGACCACCCAACCGTTTTGTTCCAGGGTATCGGCGATCGCCTGGGTCTGATCCAGTAAAATGCCACTGAGAATGGCCCAACCATTGGGTTTAATCAGTTGACTCAATTGGGGCATTAAATCCATAATCACATCGGCCAGAATATTACAAACAATGCCATCCACGCCCTCCGGCAAAAGCTCTAATAATTCCGCCACACTCCCTTGATTAATGGTTAAATTATCGGGATGAATTTGATTGAGATGGCGATTAGAACGGGCTGATTCTACTGCCAAAAGATCGGTATCGACGGCATAGACCTTGGTGGCTCCTAAAAGCACAGCACCAATCGAAAGAATACCGGAACCGCAACCCACATCTGCTAAAACAATGTCACTCGCCGAGATGGACAAGCGCATTTCCAAGGATTCTAGACAAAGTTGGGTCGTTTGATGGGTTCCGGTGCCAAAGGCAACCCCCGGATCAAGCCTTAAAATGAGTCGCTCCGAGTCTTCTGGAGGGGTTAACCAAGCGGGATAAATTAAAAAGCGATCGCCGACTTCCGTCGGTTGCCAATACTGTTTCCAACTACTAGACCAATCCTCTTCATCGATTAACTTCCAGCGCATTAAGGGTTGAGGTAAACCCGCCAGCAAAGAATCTTGATGAAGCCAAAGAGCAAGAGCCGCTAAATCTAGTAATTGGATTTTAATCTGGGGAGTATAGGCTTTGATTAATAGAGACTGCCCCTTGGGTTCCGTCGCCGTTCCCGAACAGCCAAACTTATCCAGTCGCCAAAAAATAGACTCCTCTAAATTGGGATGACAAAGAATTTTAATTTCCCACCAACTACTTGCCATAGACTCCAGGGTTAAAACCGCAAGCTAGGAAAAGAGACACACAACCCTAAAGAGTCTTCTTTTTTCCTAGTTTTTGTATTTCTATAGCTTAACGGTGTATGCGTCCCGAATGCCATCTACCTTGGTAATTTCCGTTAATAACCCTTCCGGTAGCGGATCATCTAAACTTAGGGCCATCACCGCATCACCCCGTACAATTTTTCGTCCCACCTGCATACTGGCGATATTGACGTTAAAACTGCCCAATAAAGAGCCAATACGACCAATAATCCCTGGCATATCGCGGTGGAGCGTGAAGACCATATAGTTACTGGGGGGAACATTGATGGGAAATTCATCCACATCAGTAATGCGAATTTCACCGTTACTTAACAAAGCACCCGTGGCCGAATGTTCTCCCATCGAACCGATCGCCTTGAGGTGGAGAGAACCCGAATAGTCCCGAACCGAAGCATCACGAGTTTCAATGATCCGAATACCCCGTTCCTTAGCTTCAATGGCTGCATTGACGTAGTTAACCCGCTCCCGTAACGCCTGGGATAATAACCCCTTAATGGCGGCGATGACAATGGGTTGAGTGGCATTGCTGGCCAAATCTCCCTGTAACTGCACCGTTAACTGTTCAATCCGTCCCCCTGCCAATTGGCCTACCAGAGTACCGAGGGTTTCGGCTAATCGCAGATAGGGGCGTAATTTTTCCATGACATCGGGGGTTAGACCAGGAATATTGACCGCAGAACGAGCGGGCAAACCCAGTAAAACATCCCGAATTTGTTCAGCCACATCAATGGAGACATTGACCTGGGCTTCCGTAGTAGAGGCTCCTAAGTGGGGAGTTAAAATGACATTGCTAAACTCCCGTAGTCTGGATTCTCCGAGGGGTTCTTCACTAAATACATCTAGGGCGGCTCCCCCAATGCGTTTCTGTTCTAAGGCTTCTACCAGAGCATTTTCATCGATAATACCGCCTCGCGAACAGTTAATTAACCGTACTGTGGGTTTCATCTTGGCGATGGTCTCGGCATTAATTAAATTCTCCGTTTCGGGGGTTTTGGGAATATGGAAGGTAATAAAATCAGATTCCGAGAACAACAAATCTAGATCCACCAGGGTACAGCCTAACTGCTCGGCCCGCTCTTTAGAAATAAAGGGATCGTAAGCTAAGAGTTTCATGCCCATTGATTTGGCCACGGTGGCTACATGGGAACCAATTTTGCCTAATCCAATTACACCTAAGGTTTTTTTATAGACTTCTATGCCCACAAAACGTTTTCTATCCCACTGTTTATCTTTGACAGATTGGTTGGCATCGGGGATATGACGGGCCAGGGCCATCATCATGGCCAGGGCATGTTCGGCGGCGGCGATGGTATTCCCTTCAGGGGAGTTAACGACGACAATACCTTGACGAGTGGCGGCGGGAACATCAATGTTGTCCACTCCCACACCAGCCCGGCCAATAATTTTGAGTTGGGTGCCAGCTTCAATAATAGCTTTGGTCACTTTTGTGCCAGAACGCAGCATCAAGGCATCGTATTCAGGAATGATTTTAATAATTTCTTCCTGGGGAAGTCCCGTTTTGATATCAACCTGGGCAACCTGCTTAAGAATATCAATACCAACTTGATCAATCGGGTCGGAAACAAGAATTTTTGCCATAGCCTTGGATATAATGCGTATTAAGAAACAAACAGCCTAATCGGTTAAACTCGACGACTCCCCTGTTTTGGGGTGATTACTGCCGTGGATCATTCTAGCGGCGATCGGGCTATCTGTTCTGAAAATTCCTTAATGTTTTTGGGATCTGGGACAGGGCAAATAGATGACGGCGATCGCTGGATCGCTGCCTTAACCACCAAACCCGATCCGCTATCTCACCCCTGGGTCTTAGAGAAAGCTGTGAATAATGACTGGATTCTCACTACTAGGGAAATTGAGCGTTTACTGGGGGTTTCTATTCGAGCGAAGGAATGAAAATCTATTAAGTTGTGCATTTGATGTTCTAAAGTAAAAGCTTCAGGTTTGTTTAACAACAAAATGCCTAGGTTATTTATTTTTCATCCCTAAAGGTCTATGGCAAGGACATCCAAAAGTAAATCAACGGCCAAAGAGCCTAAGAACTATAACCATGCTGAGGAGCATCCCCAACGTCCTGACATCGGCACGGAACCCCATTTTAAGAAGAAGAAACCGCCCACAGCCTATCGTTATGATTCATCCTTAGCTCCTGAGTTGAGTTGGGACGAGAACCCTGCACGAGAACAGGCAGAGGCGTTAATTGCCAAGATTTTAGAGTCTGAGAGTTTAGAAGAAGTTAAGGCCGCCGCATCTCAGTTAAAGGCATTAGGTAAACCGTTTTTAAACTGGTCTGGTAAGGCAGAGCGAGAGTCTTTTGATGTGCCGACTTTACCGTTATTTGTCCATGAAAGGTTATCAACTAGGGCAATTATTGAAACCTTAAAATCTCACAAAGTCGGAGGTGATCAACTAAGTCTTTTTGAGTTATTTAGTGACCCCCAATGGTCTATCAGTGACCAAATTTTAAAGGCTTATGAGTATCACGATAAATGGGTTAACCGTATGATTCTCGGTGACTCGTTAATTGTGATGAACTCCCTTTTGCAATATGAAGGCATGGGGGGAAAAGTCCAGATGATTTATATTGATCCGCCCTATGGGGTGAAGTTTGGCAGTAATTTTCAGCCTTTTGTTAGGAAACGGGATGTTAGTCATAATGACGATAATGATTTTACGAGAGAGCCTGAAATGGTTCAAGCCTATAGGGATACTTGGGAGTTAGGCTTACATTCTTATCTCAGTTATTTACGCGATCGCCTATTGTTAGCTAGGGATTTGTTAACAGATAGCGGCAGTGTTTTTGTGCAGATTGGAGAAGAGAATGTTCATCATGTTAGGGAGCTAATGGATGAGACTTTTGGAAGCGAGAATTTTTGCAGATTAATTCCCTACATAACAACTAGCTTTCAAGCCGACAAATTACTTGCAAATACCACAAATTATTTACTCTGGTACGCGAAAAAACAAGAAAATATAAAAGTAAGGAGCTTATTTCGTCAAAAGCAACTTGGTGACTCAGAGGCAGGCGAATACAAATACCTTCTTCTTAGAGACGGTTCTACGAGAACAATGACAAAAGAAGAGAAATCAGGCATGGTGTCAATTCCTGAAGGTTCTAAGGCATTTAGGTATGGGCCTTTAACTTCTCAAGGTTTTAGTGAGCAAGGATCACAACCATTTGAATTTCAAGGAAACATATACAAGATAGGTAATAACCAACACTGGAAAACAAGCATTGACGGCCTTAAAAATTTAGCAAAAAAAAATCTCCTAATTGCCAGAGTTAACAGCCTATCCTATTTCATGTTTTTACATGATTTTCCTGTAAGTCCTATAACTAATGTTTGGACAGACACTAAATGGGGCTTCGATGCTGGAGATAAGAGATATGTCGTAGAAACCAATATAAAAGTAATAGAACGCTGTCTCCTAATGACCACAGACCCAGGCGATCTAGTCCTAGACTTAACCTGTGGAAGTGGCACAACTGCCTATGTCGCCGAACAATGGGGTAGAAGGTGGATTACCTGTGATGTTAGCCGCGTTCCCTTAGCTTTAGCCCGTCAACGATTATTAACTGCTACGTTTCCCTGGTATCAACTCAGAGACGGTAATTCTCCTGCTAGTGGTTTTGTTTATAAACGGAAGCAGAACAGTAAAGGTGAAGAAGTTGGGGGAATAGTCCCACACATTACCCTTAAAAGCATTGCCAATAACGAACCCCCCGCCGAGGAGATTTTAGTCGATCGCCCTGAAACAGATAACAGCATCGTGAGGGTTTGCAGTCCCTTTACCATCGAGGGAACCATACCGCCGCCTGTTGATAGGTCAGGAGAAGAATCGCCCGAAACGGAGGATATAGCGATAGAAAGCAGTGGCTCCTACGAAGACCGAATGCTTGAAATCCTGAAAAAATCTCCTGTCCTACGTTTACCTGGGAATCGCACCATTAACCTTACCCAAATTCGACAACCCGCTAAATCTCAGAATCTTTCAGCAGAGGCATTGGTTAAGGCCAGTGAGTTAGACGGCACGATTTTAGGGGATGTGGTAGATGAAGCCCTAAAGGTCAATCTGAATAAATTACCCCTATCTCAGAAACCTGTAGCCTTTATTTTTGGCCCAGAGAACGGAGCGATCGCCGAAAGGACAGTTTACGAAGCTGCTAAAGAAGCCGAACGTAAAGATTATGCTCATCTCTTTATCATTGGTTTTGTGATCGCCGCTAAAGCTCGTCAGTTTGTGGAGGATTGTCAAACAGCGATCGGTATCCCAGCAACCTATATTCAGGCCACCCCAGACTTGCTTATGGGGGATTTACTCAAACACATGAGAAGTTCCCAAATCTTTAGCGTTTGTGGCTTGCCTGATGTCAAAATTCATAAAATAGAGGAGGGTAAATATCAAGTTGAACTATTAGGCTTAGATGTCTTTGACCCTATCACGATGAAAAATGATTCAACGTCAGGCAACGATGTCCCTGCTTGGTTTCTTGATACCGACTATAACGGTCTATGTTTCCACGTCAATCAAGCCTTTTTCCCCCGTACCAGTGCTTGGGATTCTCTCAAGAAAGCCCTCAAGGGAACCTACGATGACGAAGTTTGGGAACATCTAGCGGGAACCCTTAGCGCACCCTTTGATCCAGGGGAACATCAAGAAATTGCTGTTAAGGTTATTGATGATCGCGGCAATGAGTTGTTAGTTGTTAAATCCTTAAAAGGAGAGTAATTGACTATGCCAGATGAACAAAAAAATATAGAAAATGAACTGCCTGTTCAGCCAGAATCAAAGAAAGCTCAGATCCCCTTAGAACTCAGAATTGCCATTTGGACTGGTATAACATCAATAGCAGTTGCCTCAATTACATTTTTAGGCACAGTGATAGCTTCAGGATTTGATAACTTTATTACAAAGCCACGAGAGCGTAACACACAGCTAATTTTAAAGGTACTAGAAAAAGAAAAAGACCTAGAAATTTTAAATCGTGTTGTTTTTTTAATTGATTCTGGCTTGCTAGAAGGTGAAGTTTATTGGGATGTAAATAAACCTTTAAATAAACAAAAAGCTGAGATATTTCTTGGAAAAAAGCTGATGTGGGCGGCTCAATATGAAGGCGCAGGATTTCAAGCTTTACTAGATGAGAAACTTGAAAAAGCAAAAGATTACTTTTCAAAATCTTGGTCTTACTATCCTGAATATCACAAGGTTCAGGAAATAAATACATTGATAAATAAACTAATTAAAAATGGAGGAACTATTAATGATTGGGGAAAAGAAGTGTATTGCCCAATTGTTAAAGAACATTCATGGGGAATGCCTGATCTTTTAAAAACGCAAATGACTGAGAAAGGTAAATGCAAACAATAAATTATGTTCTACGAAGGCGATGCCAAGGGCACGGCTAAAGCCGCCCGCCCGATATTAAATAACCCTTTTGATTAACCTACTTATTAAACCTATGCTAATTGAACAAATTATCCAAGAATTACAAGCAATCCCTGAAGAAAAACTGACAGAAATTTATGATCTAATCCACTATTTTCGTATAGGCGTAAATCAAGAAACTAGTCTGCCTCGCACTCCAGGACTTCTGAAAGGAAAACTAAGTGACACCTTTTTTGATCCCTTACCTGAAGAGGAGCTTCGACAATGGGAATAAAATATCTTCTTGATACCCATATTTTATTGTGGTGGTTTTTTGATGATTCAAAACTCGATTTTTCCTGTCGAGAAATTATTAAAAATCCCAATCATCAAATTCTGATCAGCAGTGCATCTGCTTGGGAAATTGCCACAAAATATCGCATCGGGAAATTACCTGAAGCAAAACAAATTGTCGAAGAATATTCGCAAATATTAACTCAAGCACAATTTGTTGAACTAAAGATTACTTCGGCCCATGCTATCAGAGCGGGAAGCTTACCCATTGACCACCGAGATCCCTTTGACCGAATGATTATGGCTCAAGCAGAACTTGAAAAAATTCCCGTCATCACTTACGACAAAGAATTTCAAACAGGACTCATTGATGTTATTCCCTAATTTCTACAAAATAGTCTCCCCTGTTTTACTAAGGCGATGCCAATGGCACGGCTAAAGCCGCCCGCCCTATTTAAACAATCCCTTTTTTGATTAAATACCCTAAATAAATGAACAAAACCAACTCACTTTTAACCCGAATCACCCAAATCCCTGGACAATGTGGCGGTCGTCCTTGTATCCGAGGAATGCGAATTCGTGTCTCTGACATATTAGAAATGTTGGCAGAAAATGTCAGTATAACTGAAATATTAGAAGACTTTCCCGACTTAGAATTTGCTGATATACAAGCCTGCTTAATTTTTGCAGCTAAACGAACAGAATTTCCCCGATTAATCGCATGAAAATCTGGATTGATGCTCAATTGCCACCAACCTTAGCCAATTGGTTAAACACAAACTTTGAAGTAGAAGCTATTTCTCTAAAAGAATTAGGTTTACGAGATGCTAAGGATACCGAAATTTTTGAAGTAGCTCGCCAATCTAACGCAGTCATTATGACAAAAGATAGTGATTTTATTGATCTTGTTTGTCGCTTAGGAACACCTCCTCAAATTTTATGGTTAACCTGTGGAAATGTTACTAATCGTAATCTACAAAAATTGCTGAGTTTAACATTAGCACAAGCCCTTATGGAATTAAAACAGGGAGAAAATATCGTTGAAATCAATCAAATTAATCTAGCTTAAATCACCCAAAAAACTCTCTCAAACTAAAATGTCCTACGAAGTCGATCGCCCGATATTAAACAACCCCTTTGATGAACCCGCCCATTACTGGTTTCTCCGAGAAGGTTACGACCCCGAACTTAGAGAAGGCCGTCGCCCTGCTATTGTTTATCCCCCCCGTGAAGGTAACGTACTTTGGAGTTGGGGAGGAGTCCTTAAACCCTCATCAGCCGAAGAATTTGCTCCTGGCTACGAGATGACCCTGGTAAATAAATTAAGGCAACGGGTTAAAGAGTGGCGATCGCAGAATTACCCTGGTGTTACCCGCACAACCCTAGATTTACTCACCCACTGGAATCAACCAGATAGAGAACAAAGGTTATTTTTTGCCCAACGGGAAGCTGTAGAAACAATCATCTTTCTCACTGAGGCCCGCATGGATTTAAGGCAGGGTATTCAAGTTCCTGTTGATAGTCCCATTGATACCGAGTTAAAACCGTTCCAACGTTACGCCTGTAAGATGGCCACTGGTTCAGGTAAAACAACCGTAATGGGGATGTTAACCGCCTGGAGTATCCTTAATAAAGTTAGCGATCGCAGTGATACCCGTTTTTCTGATGTGGTTTTAGTGGTATGTCCTAACGTCACCATTAAAAGCAGGCTTCAGGAATTAGACCTCAACAACGGCGAAGCAAGTCTTTATCGAACTCGTGACTTAATCCCGTCACATTTAATGGATAAACTCAGACAGGGTAAAGTCCTGGTGACAAACTGGCATCTATTCGAGAGGCGATCGCCAAGTACAGGGGGAAGTGATCCCGCCAAAGTTGTCAAAGTGGGAGTCAAAACTACCACCACCGAAACTATCAAGATTGGTAAAGAAAACACCACAGCCAGAGGCGTTCGTTACCTGACTTTAGAGAAGTTAGAAGAACAGACTCGTTTAGGCTTAATTAAAGTCTTAGAAGAGAAAAAAGATAAACAAGGCAACTTAACGGAAGTCAAGGTTTCAGCGATTCGTTATCTGGAAAGTGAAGCCGCCTGGATACGTCGTATTTTGTCTCAAGAAGTTGGTAATAAGGGCAGAATTTTAATTCTTAATGACGAAGCCCATCATGCCTATCGTGTATCCCCTAGTAACTCTCAGAATAACGACGAGGACGACGAAGCGAGTGAGTACGAAGTAAAAGAGTCCACTATTTGGGTAGAAGGTCTTGATCGCATTCACAAACACCGCACAATTAACCTTTGTGTTGACCTATCAGCAACTCCCTACTATCTCAGAGCTTCGGCTAAGGATGCTAACAAACCGTTTCCCTGGGTAGTTAGTGATTTTAGTTTGATGGACGCGATCGAGTCAGGACTGGTTAAAATTCCCCAACTTCCCCTCAGAGATACCACAGGAAAAATTACCTCTAGCGTGGCTTATTTCAATATTTGGCAGTGGATTAGGTCGAGAATGACACCTGGAGAAAGGGGAGGTAAGAAAACTTCTCCCAAACCAGAAGCTGTATTGAAATATGCTCAACATCCTATTACCCTACTTGCTGGTCAATGGGAAGAAACCCGTCTGGAATGGTTGCAAAATCCTGATGACCCCCGACCCCCAGTGTTTATCATTGTTTGCAAAAATACGAAGATTGCGAAAGTCATCTATGACTGGATAGCGGATGATAATAAACCGCCCAATGTTCCTTCTTCTGCTCTAAAATCCCTGAGAAATACGGAAACCGAAACTAACACTATTCGAGTAGATTGTAAAGTTGTTGAAGAAATCGAATCAGGTAACACTAAATCTGATGATTCCCGATGGATGCGTTTAACCCTGGATACCATTGGTTTAGTAAATTGGCCTAAAGATGATCAACAGCGATCGCTTTACCCCGAAGGTTTTGAAGAATTAGCGATTAAATTGGGGAAACCATTACACCCCCCAGGGCGAGACATACGCTGCATTATTTCTGTCGGAATGCTTACGGAAGGGTGGGATTGTCGGACTGTTACCCATATCATCGGCATTCGGCCCTTTATGTCTCAACTACTCTGTGAACAGGTTGTAGGGCGAGGACTACGGCGACGGGATTATGAACTAAACGAAGATGATCAGTTTTCCGAAGAAACCGCCAAAATTTTCGGAGTTCCCTTTGAAGTGACTCCCTTTAAAGCTAATTCCACAGGCAAACCAACGAAACCATCGCAGCGCAACCGCATTTATTCTGTAGCGGCTAAATCTCAGTATCGGATCGAGTTTCCCAGAGTGGAAGGTTACACCCAGGGCGTTCAAAACAAAGTCACCATTGACTGGAAGGCGATCGCCCCTTTAACCCTTGACCCTAGCAAAATTCCCCCAGAGGTACAGGTCAAGGCGAGTTTATCTAATAACGAAGGCCGTCAAAGCATGAGTGGCCCTGGAAAACTGGAAAGACTTGATCTCAATCCCTACCGTAAAAACAACCGATTACAAACCCTTATTTTTGAGTTGGCAAAGGATTTAACAAAAACCTATTGTCAAATGGAAACTTGTGAGGCTCCCCCTCATGTTCTCTTTCCCCAACTACAAAAAATTTGTCACCAATATCTAAACACAAAAGTCAAAGTGATTAAGCCTTGTCAATTAGCCGATGCTTGGTTATCTCCCTACTATGGCTGGATTATTGAAAACCTATCAACGGCTATTTATCCTGATACCAAGGCAGGAGAAGCCCCAGAAATCCCCCGTTACGAAACCCACCGAGATAATGGTTCAACGGATGACGTGGACTTTTGGACAAGCAAAGCTGTTTACCCCGTTGAAAAGTCTCATCTAAATGCGATCGTTGCCGATACTCACCAATGGGAACAGGCCACAGCTTATTACATTGACAACCATCCCATTACCGAGGCTTTTGTTAAAAATGAACGATTAAACTTCACAATTCCCTATATCTACAACCAACAGGAGCATGACTATCATCCTGACTTCATTATTCGCCTAAAGTCTTTAACACCTCGTTATGTTATCTTTGAAACTAAAGGTTACAGACGCGAAGGAACCGAAGAGAAAAAGGCCGCCGCCGAACGTTGGTGTAGAGCCGTTAATGCCGATGGTCGCTTTGGCCATTGGGAATACAAACTTTGCAAAGAGTTGGAGGTTATTGAGGCTCTCAATGAAATTCAATAGACAATTAGGGCTTGCTGAAAAAGTCAAAAAACGAAAGAAATGTGGGTTAGGGAAGTATGGACTGAAAAAGCATAGATAACTTATCCTTATAGAAACAAATC
>Ga0208854_1000096_pt1 | contig 18884 bp, 22 predicted proteins | sample LakMenEpi30Nov11_FD_150748 | JGI IMG/M metagenome (GOLD analysis project Ga0208854, IMG submission 150748) | Freshwater microbial communities from Lake Mendota, WI - 30NOV2011 deep hole epilimnion (SPAdes) | ecosystem: Environmental > Aquatic > Freshwater > Lake > Epilimnion/Euphotic zone ...
CGGCGCGGTGAGTTCCGGTGGAACCCTTGGCACCTCCCTTTTGCTGATCTCCGCGTTGCTGTTCGCGATTGGTTCGATTTTTGTAAGGCTCCATCCCCCCGATGTGGATGCGGTGCGCAGCTCGATGTGGATGATGCTGTTCGGCGGCGGTTATTTGATTGTCCTCGGTGCGGTCTTCGGGGAATTCGGCGAGATTGCCAAAGCGGATTTCGGGTGGAAAACGATCTCGGCGTTTTTGTTTTTACTCTTCGTGCATTCGCTCGGGGCGTTCACGGCGATGAACTGGCTGCTCCGGCACCTCCCGGCGTCGATTGTCACCACGAAATTCTTCGTCTCACCCGCCGTGGCCGTGCTGGCGGGATGGTTGGTGATGGGCGAAACCGTGGGGTGGGAAACACTGGAGAGCCTCTTTTTCATTCTCGCCGGGGTGGGGGTGGTCTTCGTGGGGAGGTATCGCGCGGCGAAGGGTTGATTTTTCCCGCTCGGGGTTGGTGTTTGCGCTGGGGTTTTCAGCGTATTCCGAGATTTTGGTTTGAACACACGGGGCTTCCGTGTCTTTCTATCGCGTCTCAATTCCTATGAAAAAATCTTCCCTGATCGTTCTTGGTTCCGCAGCGGCCCTGTTGTTGCTCGCGGCTTGTGAAACCAGCGACAAAAATTCCTCCCGTTTCAACCGTGGCACGAACCGTTTCGGATACGGAGCCGCCGGCACCCAATACGCCACGCCGACTCCGACGCCGGAAGGCTATGTCGAGCAAGCCGTCGTCGATCCCTTTGCTCCGCCGGCGCCGACCCCAACCCCTCTTGCGACGCCGCCACCAGCGCCTGCGGCTCCGCGTGATATTTCTTATGGCACACCGGTGCCCGGCAAAGCGGGTTTTGTCACCAGTCCCCACTCGCCCTACGCGGGGTATGTGGATGTGCGTGGCTTTCCCCCCGGCACCGAGGTGAAGTGCCCTTACTCGGGCAAGATCTTTTTGGTGCCCTGAGACGGCGCGTCGCCATTCTCGGTCCGGGTCTGATTGGAGGATCCTTGGCTATGGCCTTGGGTCGCCATTCCGCGGCATGGGATATCTCGCTCTGGGCTCGCCGGGCTGATGCGGCTGAAGAAGCCGCACGAGTCCTTCCGCAATGTGCGGTTTCCACCAATCTCTCGGAGGTGGTGGAGTCCTGCGATCTGGCCGTGCTTTGCACCTCGCCTCACGCCATTGCCACTGCTGGGCCGGAGTTGAAAAAACTCCTCCCTCCCTCGGCGATCGTCACCGATGCCGGAAGCGTGAAGGCCAAAATTGTTGCCGCGCTGGAGTCAGTGCTTGGTGGGCGATTCGTGGGCGCTCATCCCATGGCGGGCTCGGAGCAAAACGGCATCCAAGCCGCACGGGAGGATTTGTTTGATGGCGCGGTGTGTATTTTGACTCCGACGGCATCGACCGATCCCTCGGCTCTGGAGGCGGTTCGAGCCTTGTGGAGTGCTGCCGGTTGTGTTTTGCGCGAGATGGGGGCCTCCGAGCACGACCGTGCCATCGCGCGGATCAGCCACTTGCCCCACGCGACCGCCGCATCGCTCGTTCATGCCGCCGTGGGGGCGAACCCCTCCTTGGCGGAACTCGGTGGCGGGGGCTACCGCGATTCCACCCGGATCGCGGGCGGGCCGGAGTCCATGTGGACGGAAATTTTTTTAGACAACCGCGAAGAGCTCCTCGCGGGAATCACCGACTTGCAAACCGCTCTGGAGACACTCAAACTTGCTCTCCAGAACGGTCATCGAAACGCGCTCGAGGCATTTCTTTATGATGCCCGACGACTCCGCTCTCAAAAGCCGTCCACCGAATAAATGGGCACCAAGGAACAACACATTTTCAAATCCCGCCGCGCCGCAGCCATTGACGCCGAAATCAGCGTGCCGCCGGATAAAAGCATCTCGCACCGCGCGGTCCTGCTCGCTTCGCTTTCCAACGGGCGCTGCGAGATCAGTAATTTCCTCGAGGGCGAGGACTGCCGCAGCACCGCCGCCGCGATGCGCCAACTCGGCGTGATGATCGAATCCCCCGAGCCCGGCAAGTTGATCGTGGAGGGAATGGGGGGCCGGTTCACGAAGCCCTTCGGCGATCTCGATTGCGGAAATTCCGGCACGACGATGCGCTTGATGGCTGGCATTCTCGCTTCGCAGCCTTTCCAAACCCGGTTGATCGGCGATGCCTCGCTCTCGAAGCGCCCGATGCAGCGCGTGATCGATCCCCTTCGATTGATGGGCGCCTCGCTTCACGCTGAGGGCGAAAAATCCTGCCCGCCGCTGGTGGTGGAGGAGAGTCCCGGTTTGCAGGGCATTACTTACCGGTTGCCCGTGGCGAGTGCGCAAGTGAAGAGCGCCGTTCTCCTCGCGGGGCTTTTCGCCAAAGGCACGACAACCGTGATCGAGGATGTCCGTTCGCGCGATCACACCGAGCGGATGCTCCAGTATTTTCTCGTGAATGCGAAACGCGAGGAGGTGTGGGAAAACAAAAACTCCGCGAAGAACCGCCGGCTTATCGAAATTCGCACCACGCTCGAGGGGGGACAGGTTCCCGAGTCCATGGATTTCACCGTGCCGGGGGATATTTCCAGCGCGGCCTTTTGGATGGTGGCCGCTGCCGCCCAGCCTGGTTCACGGCTTTTGATCAAGGATGTCGGCCTGAATCCCACGCGCACCGGCATCATCGATGTCCTCGTTCGAATGGGGGCGCGCATCCGCGAAGTCATCGAAAGTTCCCTCCACGGCGAACCCATCGGAAACCTCGACATCAAGGGCGGCAAACTCCGCGCCACCGAAATCCGAGGAGCCGAGATTCCGAATGTCATCGATGAAATCCCCATCCTCGCTGTCGCTGCCGCGTTGGCTGAGGGAACGACAGTGATTCGCGACGCCGCCGAGCTTCGCGTCAAGGAGACCGACCGCATTGCCGTGGTCGCCTCGCACCTCCGGGCGATGGGCGCCAAGGTCGAGGAATTCCCCGACGGCATGGCGATCACAGGTGGCGCTCCGCTCAAAGGCGCGCAACTCCAGAGCCACCACGACCACCGCATCGCGATGGCCTTCTCCATCGCCGGACTTTTCGCCAGTGGAGAAACCGTGATGGAGGGCACGGACTGCGTGAATACCTCGTATCCGGGCTTCGAGCAGACCCTCCGCGTCATGCAGAAGGGTGGGAAAATGAAACGCAAAACCCGTGAACTCACCGGCCTCAAGGGGACCGGCAAACCCGCCGTGCGTCCAGCGGCCACCGCCTAATGGTTGTCGCGATCGATGGTCCCGCCGCCTCTGGCAAAAGCAGCGTCGCCCGCAAACTCGCGCGCGGTCTCGGTTTTTCCTATGTGAATTCCGGCGCGATGTATCGTGCAGTAACCTGGGAGTTGCTTCGCGAGCAGATCGACCCCGCCCGCCCCGATCGCGTGGAGGCGGCTCTGGGGAGGATGAAACTCGACAGTGGTTTTTCGGAAAATGGCGATTCCTACATTCGCATCAACGCCGAAATTCCCGATCTCGAACTCCGTCAAATCGAGGTGAACCAAGCCGTGTCCGCCTACTCAGCGATTCCGGCCGTGCGCAATCTCATCGGCCAGCGGCTTCGCTCCATGTGCCAAGGGCTGGATGTTGTGATGGAAGGGCGGGACATCGGCACGGCGGTCTTTCCCGACTCACCGCACAAATTCTACCTCGACGCCTCCCCGGAAATCCGCCGCCGCCGCCGCGCCGCCCAAGGCCAGGACGACAGCATCGAGCACCGTGACAAGCTCGACTCCACGCGCCGCGTCGCTCCGCTCTCCGTGGCCTCCGATGCCCATGTCATCGATACCTCGCACCTCGATATCGAGGGCGTCGTGGCTCACATCGCCGGCATCTTGAAAGGCTCTGGCATTCCTGCGGAATGACGATTGTTTACAATATTTTCTACAACCTCGCGAAGCTCCTCGCGCGGATGTTTTTTTCCATGCGGGTCATCCACCCCGAGCGCATGGTCGAGTCCGGTCCGCTCATCATCGCGGTGAACCACTCGAGTTTTTTCGATCCGCCGCTCGCGGGCATTTGCAGCCATCGCGGGGTTTTCTACCTGGCGCGAAAGACGCTTTTGAAATGGCCATTTTTCGGCCCGCTCTTTCCGGCGATGAATGTGATTCCTGTGGAGCGCGATGGAAATGACATGTCCGCCCTCCGCGAGGTCATCAAAAAAACCAAGGAGGGCAACGCCGTGGTTTTGTTTCCGGAAGGCACGCGATCACTCGATGGGGGCTTGCAACCCGCTCGGGCGGGGATCGGTCTGGTCATTGCCAAAACGGGCGCGCCAGTCCTGCCAATGCGAATTTTCGGGGCTTACGAGGCATTTCCGAAAAACGCCAAGGGCCTTCGATCCACTCAAATCACCGTGGTGCTCGGCAATCCGATTTATTTCAGCCGTGCGGAAGTTGAAAATCCCTCCCGCGAGAATTATCAAATCCTCAGCAACCGCGTGATGGATGCCATCGCCGCCCTAAAAATCGAATGATCTCCGAGGAAAAACTCTCCGCGCCCCTTCCCTGGCTCGCCGCCCTGTCCGTTTTGGTCTGGCTTGTGGTGGTGGCCTTGCAAATTTTCATGCCCTCGAGCCCCGTGGCGGTCGAAACTCTCCCCGCTCCAGCGCCGGCGGTTTCCAACTAATCCCCATGTTCAAAGACCACGACTTTCATTACGCGATGGAGAATACCCGGGTGGTGGTGGCTCCTCATAGCGCGATCGAGACCTTTGGCACGACGCGGTTCCATTTCAATCTGGTGAGCGAATTGCTCGACGAGGTGGATACCGTTCGCGTTCGCACCGGCACCATCGAGGCGGAGCGACCGCGCATTCTCACCGCGCAGCATTTCAGCAAGGTGCTCCTCGAGGGCTTCGGCGACGAGGCGCGCGAATTCGCCGAGTGGATGGAGTCGAATGCCTCGATGGCCAAAATCCTTCGATACGGATTCCAATTTCGAAAAACGAATTTCGCCGAAAAGATCGTGAAGGAGCCGATGGATGCGGCGCTGGGGCGAATCGAGGAGGAGTTGAAACGCGGCGATGATCCTTTTGCCGCGCTGATCGCGGGGGTGGACGATGTCTGGGAGGTCTGCCTGTTGAAGTTCACCACAGAGATGATCCAGCGCTCCGCCGGCGAAAACATCGCCGAGTGGAAACGCCGCGGTCTCACCTGATTTCGGGGTTTCCATTTTCGGAAGCCTGCGGGTAGCTTTTGCCCTTCGCTTATGTTTTTGAAATCACTCACGATTTTGTTGCTCGTCGGGGGCATTCTTGGAGGCAGCGCCTATTTTCTCCACGAGCTTTATTACAAGGACAAGAAGCTCGATGTGATCGAGGAGACGGCCACGCCGACCCCCACGCCGGAGCCGACCCCCGATCCCTCCATCGCGGCCTTCGAGGCGATGAAACCGGCCTTGGCGCAAAATACGATTCAGGCGCGCGATGCAGTTCTCCAATTCCTCGCCGCGCATCCGGATTCTCCGAAATCCGCCGAGGCTCGCGCGGTGCTTGGCCGAATCAATCTCGCCCTCTACCGGGACCCCGCCGCCACGCCGACGAACATTGTTTACACGGTGAAAAAAGGCGACTCGCTCGTGCGCATCGCGTCTCAGAACAAAAGCAACGCCGAGTTGATCTACTGGGCGAATGGCCTCAGCTCGATCAATCTCCAGATCGGCCAGCAATTGCTCGTGCCGCAATTCGAGGCTGCGCTCGTGGTGGACCGCGCGAATTCGACAGTCACGATTTTCAACAACGGCGAGTTCTTTAAGGAATCCCCCGCCGTTTCGCTCCAGATCGCCGGCACGAGCGCGATCGAAACCAAAGTCGTGGATCGCATGGCGCGCAAGGGCGAGGCTCGCGTGCCGTTTGGTCACAAAGATTATGGCGACAGCGAACGATTTGTCCTCCTCGGCGCTGGCGGTGCCACGATCAAGCCGACCCCTGCAGCGCCCGCCGACGGCTCGGCTCCAGTGATGCCATCTGGAATTGTGCTCAAGCCCGAGGATTTCAGTGAAATCTATGTGCTCGTGAAAACAGGAACCCCCGTCACCATCAACTGACAAGCCATGAACAAGCAGACCCTGGATTTTGAAAAACCAATCGTCGAACTCGAGCAAAAGCTCGGGGAGTTGCTCCGCCAATCCGAGGAGCGCAAAATCGATCTCCGAAGCGAGATCGAGAGCATGCAGCGCAAAATCGAGGCCACCCGCGAGAGGGTTTACGGGAGCCTGACCGCTTGGCAACGCGTGCAAATCTCGCGCCACATCGCGCGCCCGTTCTTCCTCGATTATGTCCGGATGGCCTGCACCGATTTTGTGGAACTCAAGGGCGACCGGCTTTTCGGGGATGATGCCTCCATGCCTGGCGGTCTGGCCACGATTGGCGGCATTCGTTGCGTGGTCATCGGCCAGCAAAAGGGACGCGACATGAAGGAAAACCTCCTTCGCAATTTCGGGAGTCCACACCCGGAGGGTTACCGAAAGGCCCTTCGCCTGATGCGCATGGCGGAGAAGTTTGGATTTCCGTTTGTGGCCTTCATCGACACGCCGGGCGCGTATCCCGGAATCGGGGCCGAGGAGCGTCACATCGCCGAGGCGATCGCCGTCAATATCCGCGACATGATGACCCTGAGGACTCCGATTGTTTCCATCGTGATTGGCGAAGGCGGGTCCGGCGGTGCGTTGGGGATCGGTGTGGCCGACCGCGTGCTCATGCTGGAGAATGCCTACTACTCGGTGATCAGCCCCGAGGGATGCGCGGCGATTCTTTGGAAGCATCGCAAACACGCTCCCGAAGCCGCCGAGGCGTTGAAACTCTGCGCTCCCGATCTCGTAAAAATGGGCCTCGTGGACGGCGTGATTCCCGAGCCGGCCGGTGGTGCCCATTGCAATCCCGAGCAGGCCGCTGACAACATCCGGGCGACGATCGAAAAAGAACTCCAAGTCCTCTCCAAGACCCCGATCGAAAAACTCCTCACGAGCCGCTACGAAAAATTCCGCCGAATGGGAGTCTTCGAGGAGTAAACCGCGATTCCGCCCCGGATGAGGATTTTTGACCGTTATGTAGCTTCCAGTGTGCTGGTGACAGCATTCATGGGCGTCTTGATCCTCAGCCTCGTTCTGGTTCTCGGGAACATTTTCAAAGAGCTCCTGAATGTCCTCGTTAATAACCCGGATGTTCCGATTTTAACGGTCTTGGCTTTCATGGCGCTCGTGTTGCCATTTTCGCTGACCTTCACGATTCCGTGGGGATTTCTCACCGCGATCCTGCTGGTGTTCGGTCGCATGTCGGCGGACAGCGAGTTGATCGCGCTCAAGTCCAGCGGCATCAGTGTGCCGCGCATTTGCGTGCCGGTTTTTATTCTGTCGGTCCTGCTCACGGGCATTTGTTTTTGGATCAATATCGATGTCGCCCCCCGCGCTGAGCAGGCGATGACCCGAGCGATCGTGGATATCGCCACGAGCAATCCCGCTGCACTTTTCCGGGCCGATGAGATCGTGGATGCCTTTCCGGACCGGCGCGTCTATGTCGGCGGCAAGGATGGCGAACGCCTTCAAAATATCATCGTCATCGAGATGGATGAAAGTTCCCGCCCTACCAAAATGATTCACGCGATGGAGGGCGAGTTGAAGCCGGACATCGAAAATTCCCGGCTGCTGCTGAGGTTGTTCGATGCGAGATTCGAGCAGCGCGACTCCAAGAATCCGGCCGACCTCACGAAAATCCAACAGGGGATTGTCATGAAAGAGGGAGTGTTTCCCATGGCGCTCGACCAGTTTTTCAAGGAATTCCAAACCAACCGCCGACTGAGCTCCTACACGCTTCCGGAGTTGTTGGAGCTGCTCAAAACGATCGAGGGCAAAAAGCATCTGGAGGCGCTTGTGGAACTGAATAAACGCTTCTCGACCTCGCTCTCCTGCATCGCCTTTGCCCTGATCGCCATTCCTCTCGGCATCACCACGCACCGGAAAGAAACCTCGGTGGGATTTGCGATCAGTCTCGTCGTGGCCTTCAGTTATTTCTTTTTTATTCTGATGGCCGACACCTTTCGCGGAAAAGCCGAAGCCTTTCCCCAGATGCTGATCTGGATTCCGAATCTCGTATTTTTCGGGCTCGGCACCGTGCTGTTCTTCCGCTTGTCGAAACGCTGAACCATGACACCACGCCGCCTCCTGCTGAGGATTTTGTTTCTGGTCTCCGTGCTCGCGCTCTTGGTTCTTGGGGGATACTTGGCGTGGTTCCAATCCTGGCGCGCCGGTCAGATGCTCGACCTCGCCGCTCGTTCGGAAGTGGTGAAACTTCCCGCTGGGGAAATGGAATTCGCCGTGCGTGGGTCTGGCGCGCCGGTGCTGATTTTTCACTCCGCTCCCGGCGGCTACGATCAGGCCCTCGCCCTCGGTGGTTTTTTAGAAGAGGAGGGTTTTCAAATCATCGCGCCTTCCCGCCCGGGCTATCTCCGAACCCCTCTATCCACGGGCCCTGCGCCGGAAAACCAAGCCGAAGCGGTCGCCCAACTTCTCGACTATCTGGAAATTTCCCAAGCCTCCGTCATCGGCCTCGGTTGGGGAGCCTCGGCCGCGATCGAGTTTGCAAAAAATTTCCCGGATCGAGCCTCCGCGTTGGTGCTGGTTTCTGCCGCCACTTCGGAAACTCCGCCCGCTGCTGGCATTCCATTTCCTCAGGCGCTGGCTGATCAAGTCGGAGGCGATGCGGCCTCGGATTGGTTTTTAAAAAATGCAGCTCGCGATCCCGAGAAAGTTCTTGGAACGGCGTTTGATCTCACCTCCTCGGGTGGTCCCGTCGAGCGCCTGGCTTGGATCGACAGTGTTCTTCAAGAGCCTTCCGAGCTCGAGCGATTCCAAGACCTCCTCTCCTCGCTCGCTCCGCCATCGCCGCGAGAAATTGGAATGGAAAACGACCTCGCTCAACCCTTGTCCTCAATCCGTTCATTGAAGACGCCCACACTTCTCGTTCAAGGAGCAAGCGACAAAGTGGTGCCGGCCGGATCGGGCGATCGCTCCCGTTTTGCTCCCGCTGAGATTCTAACGCTGCCAGGCCAAGGTCACCTCGTTCTGCTCGGGCGCGGCGCGGCCGAAGCCTCCCGGCGCGTTGTCGATTTTTTGCGCCTTCACCCTTCCGCTGGAACTCCCGATGATTCGACCGATGGCAAATAAAACCCGGCTCACCAAACTCCCCGGCGGCCTTCGCGTCGCCACCTGCGAAATGCCCCACGCCGAAACGGCTTCGATGGGTATTTGGGCTTCGGTGGGAGGTCGCCACGAACCGGCAAAACTCAACGGCATCTCGCACTTCATCGAGCACATGCTTTTCAAAGGCACCGCCCGCCGCTCCGCCCGACGAATCATGGAAGATATCGAGGGGGTGGGGGGCGACATGAATGCTTTCACCGCGGAGGAACGGACATGCTACTACGCCACGGCGGCGGCCGAGCACTTCCCGCGTGTGTGTGATGTGCTTTGCGATCTCTACATGAATCCTCGCCTGGCACCGCGCGACATCGACCGCGAGCGGGGCGTCATCGCCGAAGAAATTTTGATGTATCAAGACGAGCCGTCCTCGCTGGTGGAGGAATTGCTCGAGGGAAAATTCTGGGAGGGCCATCCGCTCGGAAGGCCGATCACCGGCACGCTGCAAACTATCGAAGCGATGGATGCCGAGGCATTCCGCGCCTATCGGGCATCGCACTACAATGCCGCCAGCACGGTGGTGACTGCCGCCGGCAAAGTGGATCACGACAAAGTGGTGGATTCCGTCGCGCGGCTTTTGGAGGGACTTTCCAAAACCAAGCCGCCCGCGACAAAACGCTGCCCCGCCCCGACCGAGTCGCCTCGAATCGCCACGATCGACCGCGACATCCAGCAGACTCAGCTCTCGTTGGCGTTTCCCGGATTCAGTCACTGCGACGAGCGCCGATACGCCGCGCTCCTCCTGCATGTCGTTCTCGGGGCGAACGCCACTTCGCGCCTGTTCCAAGAACTCCGAGAGAAACGCGGCCTCTGCTACTCGGTCAGTTCGCACATTCTCACTCTCAACGATGGCGGCTACCTCGGCGTCTCCGCCGGACTCGATCGTCGCAATATCGAGAAATCCCTTTCGATCGTGCTTGCCCAGTGCGAGTCGCTTTCCAAAAAAAATCTCCCGGCTGCGGAACTCCGCCGCGCCAAGGAATACTCGATCGGGTCTGCACGAATGTCGTTGGAACGGGCCTCCAGCCAGAACATGCGGCTCGGCGGTTCGATCCTCGCCCACGGCGAAATCATCGAGCCCGAGATTGTGAACGAACGAATCCGCCGAGTGACTGCCGATGAAGTCCGCGAGGCCGCCCGTCAAATCCTCGATCCATCCCGCATCACGGTGGCCATCGTCGGTCCCAACCCGGATGTGAAGATGCTTCGTCGTCTTCTTTCTGCATGAAGGGTGTGATTTTTGATTGGGACGGAGTGGTCATCGATTCCTCCGCCGAGCACGAACGGTCTTGGGAAATTCTCTCCGAAGAAATTTCCAGGCCGCTACCCGAAGGTCATTTCAAGCGGGGATTCGGAAAAAAGAACGAAGTCATCATTCCGGAAATCCTCGGATGGGCAAAGGATCCCGCGGAGATTTCCAAACTCGCGGAACGCAAGGAGACGATCTACCGCGAACTCGTCCGAGATCGCGGTGTCCAAATCCTCCCCGGCGCCCGCGAGTTGCTCGCGGCCCTTCGCTCCGAAAAAATCCCCCGCGCCATCGGATCCTCCACACCCCGCCAAAATCTCGAAGCGATTTTTTCCGCCACGGGGCTCGGGGAATTTTTCGATGCCGTGGCCTGTGGAGATGATGTCGCAAACGGCAAGCCCGCGCCGGATGTATTCCTTCTTGCCGCCCAAATGCTCGCCCTGGCTCCTGCGGATTGCCTCGTGATCGAAGACGCCCACGCCGGCATCGAAGCCGCCCACCGTGCGGGAATCCCCGTTCTCGCTGTGGCCACGACGAACTCCCTCTCGGAATTGGGCGCTGCCACCGGCGCCCTCGAGTCACTCGCTGGGGTGACCCCCACCATGCTCCGCGAAATTCATTCGCGGGCCGCAGAGGGTTGACTCTCTCTCGGCGCTCGATTTCGCCCCTTGCGCACATCGTCAATTTGTTTTTGACACGAAAATTCGAACGGCTAGGTTCTGCCTTCCCATTGGATGGGGGAGATGACACCAACCGCTCGCCGATTGTGCAGGCGGTCAGCGTCCTCGCCTCCAACCACGGGAGACATAACCACGCGGATCGAAGCGCGAACGATGCGGCCCTAGCCGCCAGATGCCCATGTAGCTCAGTTGGTAGAGCACGTCCTTGGTAAGGACGAGGTCACCGGTTCAAACCCGGTCATGGGCTCCACCTTCCCTCGATCCTCAATAACCAAAAAATAACAACCCAAGATGGCTAAAGAACAGTTCCAGCGCAATAAACCGCACGTCAACATCGGCACGATTGGCCATGTCGACCACGGCAAAACCACACTCACCGCAGCAATTACCACCGTTTTGGCAAAAAGCGGCGGCGCCACGGCCAAGAAATACGACGAAATCGACGCAGCTCCTGAAGAAAAAGAGCGCGGCATTACGATCAACACGGCCCACGTCGAATACGAGACCGCAAATCGCCACTACGCCCATGTCGATTGCCCCGGCCACGCCGACTATGTCAAAAACATGATCACCGGCGCAGCCCAGATGGACGGCGCGATCCTCGTTTGCAGCGCTGCTGACGGCCCAATGCCTCAGACCCGTGAGCACATCCTTCTCGCCCGCCAAGTCGGCGTGCCTTCGATCGTTGTTTTCATGAACAAGGTCGACATGGTTGACGACAAAGATCTCCTCGAACTCGTCGAGATGGAAATCCGCGAGCTTTTGAGCAAATACGAATTCCCTGGCGACGCCATTCCGATCGTCAAAGGTTCCGCGCTCAAAGCCCTCGAAGGCGACGCCACCTACGAAAAAGAAATCATCAACCTCATGGCTGCCGTGGATGAATACATCCCCACGCCTGAGCGTCCAAAGGATCTGCCATTCCTCATGCCCGTGGAAGATGTGTTCAACATCGAAGGTCGCGGCACTGTCGCCACCGGTCGTGTCGAGCGCGGTATCCTCAAGAAAATGGAAGAAGTCGAAATCGTCGGTCTCAAGCCAACAGCCAAGACGACCGTTACGGACATCGAAATGTTCCGCAAGCTCCTCGACAGCGCCGAAGCCGGCGACAATGTCGGCGTGCTTCTCCGCGGCACCAAGAAAGAAGACATCGAGCGCGGTCAGGTCATCGCCAAGCCCGGCTCGATCAAGCCCCACACCAAGTTCAAGGCCGAGGTCTATGTCCTCTCCAAAGACGAGGGTGGCCGCCACACGCCATTCTTCTCGAACTACCGCCCGCAATTTTACTTCCGCACCACCGATGTGACCGGAACTGTCAAATTGCCAGAAGGTGTCGAAATGGTCATGCCTGGTGACAATGTTTCTGTGGAAGTCGAGCTCATCACTCCGATCGCCATGGAGAAGACCATCCGCTTCGCGATCCGCGAAGGTGGCCGCACCGTGGGTGCCGGTCGCGTCGCCGACATTATCGCCTAAGCGCCAATCCCAAGGCAGGATTTTTTAATCCAAAGGTCAGTAGCTCAATTGGTAGAGCAGCGGTCTCCAAAACCGCTTGTTGGGGGTTCGAGTCCCTCCTGACCTGTGGCGCCTTATTTAAAAAAACGATGTTTTCCAAAGTCCGCAAATTCACTTCCGAGGTTCGTGTGGAACTCGGCAAGGCCACATGGCCTTGGGATCCGAATGAAAAGGGGTTCAAGCGTTTCAAGGAACTCACCGACTCGACCGTCGTGGTTCTTGTCGCGATGCTGATCCTTGGTGGCTACATCGCGTTTTTCGATTTTATCCTAATCAATGTCGTCGGATTTCTGACGAAGCCCTGAATCTCCCCCCGAATTACTTTTTTCCAATGCCCATCGCCCCGAAAGACCAGTGGTATGTTGTTCATGTGCTCTCCGGACAGGAGACCAAAGTTAAGGAAAACATCGACCGCCGCATCGCGACCGAGGAAATGGGTGACCATGTTTACGAGGTCCTGATCCCCACCGAACGCGTTCAGGAAATCAAGCGCGGTAAAAAAACCGAGACGACCCGCAAATTTTTCCCAGGTTACATCATCGTCAACATGCACCTGCTCGATGAGAACAACCAACTCATCGACAAGACCTGGTATTTCATCAAGGAAACCAATGGCGTCCTCGGATTCGCCGGCACCAAAGACCGTCCGATTCCCATGCGTCCAAAAGAGGTCGACGGCCTGCTTGCACAGATTCGCGACCGCGAGGATTCGGTCAAACCCAAGATTCAATTCGAAGTGGGCGACAAAGTGAAAGTCGCCGATGGACCATTCCAAAACCAGAACGGCCTCGTCGAAGAAATCGATCCCGAGCGCGGCAAGCTCCGCGTCTCCGTCAGCATCTTCGGTCGCGATACCCTCGTGGACCTCGAATACTGGCAGGTCGAGAAAGCCTGATTTATCCAGCCCCGCCAGGCGTCCAGTTAATCTTAGGAAGCTGATAGGCGATGAAGTTTTGAAGGCGGCCATTTGGCCGCCTTCCTGCTTTATTGAGGCCTTCGCGAACCGTTTGCGGTTGGCTGTTTCAGCAAGCACTGCCAAAAATCCAAAAGAGAGGACTTCCGCCAATCGGAGATCTACTCTTCAGAAAATACAAACACATCGTTTTGATTTTCGTAATTCCCAAATCATCCCCCCTTTGCCATTTTCTTCACCATGCTACTACCACTCCTTCTCTTCATCGGCACCCTGGGTTTGTCCTTCTGGGCCTCTGCCAGGGTAAAAAGCGTTTACCGGAAATACAACGCCGAGCCTTCGCTCACCGGAATGACTGGGGCGCAAGCTGCGGCCCGTGTCCTTCAGGATGAGGGGGTGGAGGGTGTGACCATCGAGTCCTGCCCTGGCGAACTCACCGACCACTACGATCCCTCCCACAGACGCTTGGTTCTTAGCGAGGGCAACTACCATGGCACCTCCGTGGCGGCGCTCGCCGTGTCGGCCCACGAAGCCGGCCACGCCATCCAGCACGCCCGGGCCTATGCCCCCTTGCATCTGCGCATGGCGGCCGTCGGGGCCACCCAGATCGCCAGCCAGATTGTCATGTGGCTGCCACTGATCGGCATGTTTACGGGTTTTGTGAATACCCACACCGGGATCGTTCTCATGGCCGCAGGCTGGGGAGTGATCATGATCTTCAACCTCGTGACGCTGCCGGTTGAGTTCGACGCCTCGGCCCGTGCGAAAGTCGCTCTCAGGAACTCCGGAATCCTCGCGGCGATGCACGAGGAGGATGGCGTCAACCGCGTCCTCAAAGCCGCTGCTTGGACCTATGTCGCCGCCTTCATCACCTCGCTCGCCTACTTCCTGTGGCATCTGCTGCCCCTCATCATGGGGCGCCGCGAGGAATGAAGCCTCTCATTCACCGGTCTCCGATCATCATGTCACCTTTAAATCCCGGGAAGGCCATTTCGATCGATGAATTCATCGAGTCCGAAGTGGAAAACTATAACGCTTCCGATTTCCTGTCGCTTCGAGGTCATGTGGATGCCCTGCGTTCCAAAATGCAAACCGAGCAGGCCCGGATCCACTACGACCTTCAGGTGGGCGTTGAACTGCTGATCCACTGGATCGAATGCGAAGAGGCAGGCAAGCTCGAGGATCCCCTGCCATCCCATCTGGCCGAGGCCGGGGTGGCCGCCGCGTATATTTTGAAGGGCGTGGATTTGATTCCCGACACGATTCCAGAAATCGGCCTGACAGATGATGCTCGTATTCTTGCCCGGGTGCTGGAAAGGAATCCCATGCTTCGACGCAATGCCTGAAAACACCGGCCAGATTTGCAGCTTCGACGACGCCTTGACCCATTGCGCCGATCACGCGGCAGGCGAGGGGATTTTACTCTCCGACGCCTTGGAGAAGATCGGGCCGAATGCCTTTTGCTTCGCGTCGATTCTTCTTGCGGTTCCATTCATCCAGCCTGTCCCGCTTGGTCCGCTGTCAATGATTTGCGGGGCGTCCTTCATTGCGCTCGGTTGGCAAATGGCTCGCGGCCACCACAAGCCCGTCCTGCCGAAATCCGCTGATGGCCTCCGCATTCATGGGAAATTCTGGCTTGGCGTGATCGCCTTCACTCGCCGGATCCTCTCCTTCACGCGCAAGTTTTCCCGCGAGCGTTGCGGGCAGTGGGTGGAGGGCGAGCGCGGTCGCCGAACCGTGGGATGGCTCATCCTTGCTGGCGGCGCCTTGTTGGCGATGCCGATGGCCAATCTTCCGCTCAACAACTTTTTCCCCGCGCTGATGATTTTTTCCGCCGCCCTCGCTTGGATAGAGCGCGACGGCTTGATGGTGATCCTCTCCCTCGCCTGGGGCGGAATGACTGTTTTATACTTCGCCGCTGTGGGGGCTGCCCTTTGGTTTTTTGGCGCCAAAGCCATCGATTGGTTTATGCCCACTGCTGTCGCCGCTTTCTCAAAACCATGACAATCGATGACGCGCTGACTCCTGAAACAGCCGACGCGCTTTTGGCCATATGCCTGATGGCTGCGATGTGCGATGGCGAGAAATCCGAGGTCGAAAGATCGGAGATTCGTCGGATCGCCGAGGAGCTTGGTTCCGGCGACCCCTCGGCGCTATCCCGGAAAATTCTCATGGGCCGGTTGTCTCTCGACGAGGTCGCCTCCCGACTATCCACGCCATCCCAGCGCCTGCTGGCCTACGAAATGGCGCTTGGAGTTTGTGAATCCGATGGCGCCTTTTCGTCCGCTGAAAAACAGTTCCTCGCCGAGATTTCTTCCGCCCTCGGCCTAGGCGCGGCCGAATCCGCGAAAGTCGCCAAGGAGGTCGAATCGGTTGTTCTCGCGCCGGTCCAGAGCCAAACCGTTCCCGGATCCTCGACGGCCGCGACAACCGACAACAGCGGGATGATTTTGAACTATGCGATTCTCAACGGCGCGCTGGAATTGCTCCCCGAGACGCTGGCCTCGATGGCGATCCTGCCAATGCAAATGAAGATGGTCTATCGCATCGGCAAGTCGCATGGAGTCGAAATGGATCGCTCCCGAATCAAGGAATTCCTGGCCGTTGCCGGGGTCGGACTCGGTTCCCAAATGCTCGAGGGATTTGCTCGAAAATTTCTCGGCGGACTCGGGAAAAAACTAGGCGGGAAAATGGTGGGCAAAGCCGCCAATCAAGTCGCCGGATCCGCTTTTTCTTTTGGCACCACCTACGCGCTGGGTCACCTGGCGGAGCAATATCACCAAGGTGGCCAGAAGTTGGACGCCACTTCGGCACGGAATCTTTTTGAAACGCTCAAGAGCAAAGCCTCCGATCTACATTCCCGCCACCTCCCCGAAATCCAAGCCAAGGCCCGCTCAATCACCCCTTCTTCGATCCTCCAAATGGTCTCCGGTCAGGGACCAGTTTGAAAAATCGGGACATGGCGGCGTGTCCCGTCTATCAAAGCGCGACAACGATTCGTTCTCGCACGACATGGATAAAATATTGGTTCACGGCGGGCGCCGCTTAAGGGGCTCCGTAAAAATTAGCGGTTCAAAAAACTCGGCCCTCCCGATTCTCGCAGCGACTCTTTTGACCAAGGAGCCTTGCACGATTTCCCGCGTTCCCGATCTGAGCGACATCCACTACATGCTCACCATCCTGAGTGAGCTGGGCTGCGAGGTGGAGCGTGCGAGTGGAACGGTTCAGATTCGCGCCGAGAAAATTCTGACCCATGCGCCCTATGACATCGTTCGCAAAATGCGGGCCTCGGTTTGCATTTTGGGGCCGCTTCTCGGGCGCGAGCATGAGGCGACCGTCTCGCTGCCTGGCGGATGCGTGATCGGCGACCGGCCGATCGATCTTCACCTGCGCGGGTTCGAGGCCCTGGGCGCGGCGGTGAAAGTTTCCGGCGGCAATGTGAAGGTTCTCGCTCCGCATTTGAAGGGCGCGAGGATTTCGCTCCGCAGCAATTTCGGCTCCACCGTTCTGGGAACTGGAAATGTGATGATGGCGGCGGTTTTGGCGGAGGGAGTCACAGTGATCGATGGCGCGGCCGAAGAGCCCGAGGTCGTGGACTTGGCAAATTTTCTGATCGCGATGGGCGCGAAAATCGAAGGGGCCGGCACGCGGAGCATCACTATTGAAGGAGTAAAGGAACTGCATGGCGCCGAGCATGAGGTCATCCCCGACCGTATCGAGGCGGGAACCTTTCTGGCCGCTGGCGCGATTTCGGGTGACGAGGTGACCGTCTCGCGGGTGATCCCCGCGCACTTGGAGTCGGTCACGGGTTTGTTGTCGAAGGCCGGTTTCGAAATCCTCTCCAATGGCAGCCAGGTGACGATCCGGCCAGGCTCCAAGCGGGTCGCTTTGAAAATTGACGCTGTTCCCTATCCGGGTTTTCCGACCGACATGCAGGCGCAGATGTGCGCGTTGATGGCCACGACCGAGGGGATCAGCGTGGTGAGCGACCATGTTTTTCCGCACCGCTTCATGCATGTGGCGGAGATGAAACGCATGGGGGCCGACATCGAACTTCAAGGCGGCACGGCGGTGATCAAAGGGGTGTCTCAACTCGGTGGTGCGCCGGTCATGGCGAGTGACCTCCGCGCCTCCGCCGCGCTGGTTCTTGCCGGTCTCCAAGCCGATGGCATCACGGAAGTGAACCGCGTTTACCACATCGACCGCGGCTACGAATCGATCGACGAAAAACTGAACGAACTCGGTGCCGAGATCGAACGGGTCAAGGCCTAGTCGAAAACCATCACGCCCCATTCGGCGGGGCGGTGGAACTTCGGCACAGGGTGGGGCGAGGTGGAGGAAAGGATCGGCTGGCGGCCGTCTTGAAACGCATCGTATCGGCAAAAGGAAAAACGCCATTTCTCACCCGGCGAAATCTCCTCCCGGCCTGTGACGACTTCCGAAGGGATCGCGGCGAAAACTTGCCAGTGGCCGGATTCGATCCAGACATGGCTCGCAAAAATCCCATCGGGCAAAAACTCCCCTGTGGCACCCTCGGCCGCGATTGCAAGCTGGGTGCGGGTGTTCGCAGGGGTGATGTGGAGTTCTCGGTAGAAATCCTCGCCCTCGGGTTTCAAAAACATTTCGAACACATCGCCGAGTTCCCAAGTCCTCTGATTCGCATCGGTCGTCTTGGTGAAAATATCCAGATCAGGCATCGTGGCCGAAACGATCAGCGAGTTTCCCCGGCGCCCCACGCGCACCTCGGCAGCGAGGAAATCCGGTTCGGGTGCCGCCAACCACGCCTGACCCATTTCAATCGGCGAAATTCCCGCGAATGCCGCGAGAAGGGAATCGCGATTTTCGGGATCGAAATAAGGGAGGATTTGGCAGCGAAGAGGTGGCATGGGCTACTTTGGCGTGCTTTGAAGAACGACAGATTCCTCGCGATACAAGTCCCGGTTCGAGGCTTGGAACTCGGCTTTCAAGCGGACTTTGATTTTGGAGACATCCACCAACTCCCAGCCCTCGAACCGGAGTTGGCCGCCTTGGCCTTGGTTGTGGCTCACGCCGACGAGGAGGTGTCGGGCGTCGTCGTGGACCTTTCCGGTGGTGGTTTTCGGTTCGTAGTAAAAAGTCCTCAGACTGCTTTCGCGTGAGTCAGCGGCGTGGAGCTTGGGATCGAGATAAACGACCGATCCATCCTCAAGAACGAGCCTTAGGTCGGGATAACCACTGCGCTGCTCCTCGCCGGTTGAGGTTTTCGGAATGCCACAAGCCCAGCCTTTCTCGGCGGCACATTGCGTCATGA
>Ga0208854_1000097_pt1 | contig 18877 bp, 18 predicted proteins | sample LakMenEpi30Nov11_FD_150748 | JGI IMG/M metagenome (GOLD analysis project Ga0208854, IMG submission 150748) | Freshwater microbial communities from Lake Mendota, WI - 30NOV2011 deep hole epilimnion (SPAdes) | ecosystem: Environmental > Aquatic > Freshwater > Lake > Epilimnion/Euphotic zone ...
ACAGCGATCGCCGATTAATTGATAGTTAATAATGAATAGTTAATAGTTAATAATTATCCATTGTTAATTGTCCATTATTCATTAAAACGCGATCGCCCTCTTACCGATATACTGTCACCCTAATTAGTTTAAGATACACCAAGATAATCGAGTCTGAAGGACTTTTGTCTAGAAAACTAGCCGAAACCGTCACCAGGGATTCAGGCTTCATATCTCACTCACGTTGCCTTGTCTTTTTTGCTTTTCATGGTTAAGTTGCCAACTTTTCTGCATTCTCTCATTTATATTGTTATCATTGGCTGGATTTTAGGGGATATACCAACTCTAGCTCTTGATGGAGCCGCTCCCAAAACCCTGTTACGGGTGGGGGTGGTTGTTGCTCCTCCCTTTGTTAATTTAGTCTCCTCGGCTAGTCCCCCAATCATTGCGCCTACCCAAAAATCTCCTTTACCGCAAGTAACTCCCAAACCTAAGATTATTTTTAATGGCATCGCGATCGACATCTGGCAACGATTGGCGACTTTTAATAATCTGAATTATCAGTATTTTTTAGAATCTAATATTAATAGTGGTATTAACGATTTAGCTGCTAACAAAATTGATATTTTGGTAGGGCCGATCGCCATCACCCCCCATCGACTTCAGCAGGTCAGTTTTACCCAGCCCTATTTTAGTTCGCATCTGGCTCTCTTGATATTGGAATCGCCTCCCTCTCTCTGGCATATTCTCCAACCTTTTTTGCGGATGGCCGTCATTTTTTCCTTAGTGGGACTTTTTCTGATTCACCTTTTTATTGCTAATTTACTCTGGCTGGCGGAACATCGTCGTAATCCAGAGCAATTTCCTCCCCGCTATTGGGAAGGTATTTTCGAGGCCTTGTGGTTTGTTTCAGTCACGATGACGACTGTTGGCTATGGAGATAAGGTTCCTGTAACTCACTGGGGACGATTTATTGCGTTTATTTGGATGTGGATATCGCTGATCTCAACAACCTCTATTACTGCTGGTTTAGCGACAACTTTAACGCTTTCCTTATCTCAGCAACCCAATAAAAAATATACTAGTATTGAAAACCTGCGATATCAAAAAGTAGCAACTATTTCCAGTGATCTCATGGATGAAATTTTTAAAGTCTATAATCTTCAGGAAGTTCGAGCTCCTAATTTAGCTACTGCTATTAATCTTCTTTTAGGAAAGGAGGTGGATGCCGTACTTTATGCGGATAGTAGTCTTCGCTATTATTTAGATAAACATCCCGACAAATCCTTGGGACTTTTACCCTTGTATAATCAGCCCATTAACTATGGCTTCGCACTCCCGTTTAATAGTTCCTATCTCAATCTCTTTAATATTGGTATTACCCAGATGACAGAAGATCGACAAATGCAAGAGATTGTACAGCGATGGGTTCCCTAGAAAGTTTAAAAATTTTTGAAGACAGTCACACTTAACATCAGCAAGGCGATCGCGGCCAATCCTTGGGAAAGATAGGGATAGAGTCGAATGGTTTGATTCCCATAAGTGAATGAATGAATGATTAAATAGGGGGATAGACTACGGTAAAAACTAGCAGTAATCTCTCCTTTTGTATTAAAAATAGGGCTAGAATTATCAGTCAAATTAGGGATGATTTTTTTCAGTTTTTGCCAGCCCTGATACCAAAGAGGAAAGGCGGCCATCAGAATCGCAGTATTATCGCTGAAATATAGCTTAGGTTTTTGTCTAGGAGCACCTGAAACTGGACGTAATTTTCCTTGACATTTGATGATCTGGGTTCCTATCGGACTGAGAGTGGGATCGTAGAGCAGGGAAAGCAAGTCGGTGGGTTGGGAATAACGCGATCGCACCATAAAAATGAGGGTTTGTAGTAATAATCCTGTTCCGAAACCGAACCCTAGAGCAGATACTAACGGAAAATTAAGGGTAGGAAAACGAGTCAAAATTAGCCCTAATAGTAAACCCAATCCTGGTAAAGTCCATAACCCTAGCCCCAGCCAAAACTTAAGTTGAATAATACGAGGATTTAACTGCCTTAGATCTTGACGAATTAAACCCATGCCGTACTCAGTATATAGGTCTAACTGTTCTGCATAATAGGTTAGGATTTGAATGCGTCTGCCAGGTAGAGGATGGGAGGAAAGGGGTTCGAGTAGTTGACTCCAGGGACTAACCATTTCCCAAAGCATGAGACGAGCTAGAGTCTGAGGCTTCAATTGACTACTTCTTTCGCTAACCTGAGCCGTGCGGAAGTCATAGACTGCCAACATTCGCATTCCTTCTAAAAAATGGGGAATGACGACATCTGTGGAATCTGGGTTTTCTGGGGCTTGACGATCTTGTTTGATAATACCTTTTGCGACTTTGACCAAAGCTCGGATTAAGCCATTGGGATTACCGGTCTGTTCCACGGCAAAATGATCGGCGTAATATTCTCTAGTACGAGAGACATAAAGATTCAGACCTTGGTAGATCTGAAAAAGCATGTAAAAGGGCCAAGCCAAAATATCAGTTATCCAAGCTAAAGATGGAATGCGGTTTCCCCCTTGACGGATGAGCAGATAAAGTGCGTAAAAACCCTGACCCCAGGTAGAAATAAAAGTGATTACACCACAGTCTCGACTGAGAATATGGCCTAATTCATGGGCGTAAATCGTGGCAATTTCATCAGCTTTTAGGTAGCGGAAAATGCCTTTACTGACAATCAGACGGGCTTGGTTGCGGCGAATGCCATAGCTGTAAGAGATCGGACGACGATCATTAATGACCCCTAAACGCGGAATAGTAATATGGCGATCGCGACAAATTTTGAGTAATAGGTCGCCAGTTTCTGGACTATATTTTTGAATTTCGCCCAAATTAACCCAATTGACTCGATAGAAAAACCCTTGCATGATGTCTAACAACCAAGTCGAGAAGCAAAAGGCCAGAAAATTGAGACTTAGGGTAGCCAATATTGCCAAATTTACTAGTCCAACAAAGGAACTAATTCCGATCAATTCTCCCCATAACCATCCCCCCCAAAAAATAATCAGCAAGGGTAAAATTAATGCCACTAATAGGGAAAAAATTAAACTATCCGCAACATTAGGCATCAATACCTTAACCCGCATTTTTTCAGCCCTTCCGGCTGGACAGTAAGCGGTAGAATTGGGGGATGAGGTGGTGGGTTCTGGTGCTCGAAGCAAGGTCAGAATAGAGCGTGCCCAGGCGGATATTTCGGGGTTAGGATGTTCCACTAAAACGTCACAGATGGCGATCGCTTTTTCCGGTTCTCCCTGGCTGCGATAGGCTCGTACTATACCCATTTTGGCCTGAATAAAAAAGGGAGATTGTTGATCTGGATAATGCTGACAAAATTCGTCTAAACAGCGAATGGCTTCGCGATAATTTTGATGCTGCAAAGCCTGTAAACCCTTATTCAGTTCTTTGAGCGGTTCATCTAAGGTCATAATCTAGACTCAATCAGCTTTGTCTATGGTAGAAGATAGCATTTTCGGTGATTTTGCAAAGGATATTTTTATTTTTGCCCCAAATGACTGACAATTGCCCTTTTTTGCTAACCACCCAATTTCTAGCTTGTAATGATACAGTGGCAACGGTTTAAAAAAGCTTTTTCACCTTGAGGATAGTAGCGTGTCGCAACCGATCATTTATTTTGCCGTAACAGGTCATGGTTTTGGTCATGCCGTTCGCGTGGCCTGTGTGGCCAATCAGATCCAAGAATTATGTCCTGATAGTTTGCTGATCCTCGCAACCCGTAGTCCTCGCTGGCTTTTGGAAGCTTATATCGAGGGGGATTTCATTCACCGTTCCTGTGCTTTTGATGTTGGTGTCATTCAGGCGGATAGTTTACGGATGGATCACGCTGAAACCCTGCGGCAAATGCAGGCTATTTATACTCACCAAAATCGTTTAATTGCCACTGAGGTTAATTACCTACTCAATAATCGGGTAAATTTGGTCTTAGCCGACATCCCAGCCCTAGCAGTGGCGATCGCCCATAAAGCAGGAATTCCCTGTTGGATGATGAGTAATTTTGGTTGGAATTTTATTTATCGAGACTGGGGGCCAGACTTTCAAGGCATTGTGGAGCAGATTGAACGGGATTATCAAAATTGTGATCGCTTATTTCGCTTACCTCTCTGCGAACCCATGAGTATTTTTCCCCAGATAACTGATGTGGGTTTAACGGGAGGAGAACCCTACTATTCAAAAGCGCATCTGATCGAAACCTTTGGCTTAAAATCCGCTAAAACCGTGCTATTAACCTTTGGTGGTTTAGGATTGCAAAGTATTCCCTACCAGAATTTAGAACAATTTCCCGATTGGCAATTTATTACCTTTGATCAGCAGGCCCCCAGCCTTCCTCAGTTAATAAAAATAACTGATTATCATTATCGACCGGTTGATTTTATGCCCTTCTGCGATCGCATTATTTCTAAACCAGGGTATAGCACTTTTGCCGAGGCTTTACGTTTAGAAATTCCTTTAATTTCACTGACCAGGGATGGCTTTGCCGAAGCAGCCATTTTATTAAAAGGTTTGCAGGATTACAGCCAACACCAGATTATTCCCCATGACGAATTCTTCAGAGGCGATTGGGATTTTCTCCATCAACCCCTATCCCCACCTCGCCAAAGCTCCAAACTAGATAAAAATGGGGCTGAAACAATTGCCCAGACTATATTAGATAATTTGTAGATAAGGCACAGACTAGTTAGATAGTATTGCTTAACCTTGTTCTAGGGTTAGGGAAGTTTGATTCTCCGAGCTACCGGCGATCGCGCTAACCCTGTCAGAAAAAGAGTCTCATCCCCAGGACAGGGGCGGGGCTTTGCTTTTAGATAGCCACTTGATGACCACTTGATAGCCACCGATCAGCAATCTACAATCATACCCTTGCTATTTTTGCAATTACTCGTTATAATTCTTAATATAAATCTCGCAGACCGTAACATTACTTTACTTAAAGACCATGAACAACGAATCTAACGGCAAATTTGGCTTTACCACCTTCGCAGAAAATTGGAACGGCCGTCTGGCTATGATTGGTTTCTCTGCGGCTCTGATCCTTGAACTCGTCTCTGGTCAAGGTGTTCTTCACTTTTTCGGTATTCTCTAAATTTTTTAGGTTTGTAACCTCCGTCAATCTCAAGACGTTGCTGGGTTGCTGGTTATCAGTACCCCAGTTTTTTTCTGTTTAACCCAATCAACTCCTCTGTGGTCACGGGCAAACGGCTCTAATTACAGACTGGACAGTACGACAGGCGATCGCCAAACAGTTGCTCCTCGAAGACTACGCTGTAATTGGTAATCTTTATAGTCCGACGCGGGGAATTGGCCCTTTAATTCGTAATTTGTTGGCTAATCCTCATGTACGTTATCTAGTGATTTTAGATGCCACCAGAGAAGATAAAAATGCGGGGGATGTCAATAAAATTTATGACAACGATGTAACAATAAAAATTGTTGAGTAAAAGGTTGCTCTGTCCTCTGATGCAGGAGATAGGTTCAAATGATTTTCTTGTAAAAATGAAAGATTTATGTATAACATTCAGTTAACGAAAAAAGCCGAAAAAGTTTACAGCAAAGCAAACTCATCCTTGCTAAATAAACTCAATCGTTGTTTTGAACAACTTGAAAATAATCCGTACAACCATCCAAATATTAAACCTTTACAGGGAAAACTTTTAGGAAAACTGCATTATCGTATTGGTGATTGGCGCGTCATCTATTCTGTTAACGAAGAGGGAAAAATTGTGATTATATTAATCATTTCTCCCAGAATAGAAGCTTACGAGCGATAGATACTCTCTAAGGAAACAATGTCACCTCGCTTGAGTTCTTCTTGGGCCTCTAGCAATTCTTGCTCAAAATCAGGTATATTTAACAGTTTTTCCGTTGCTTCCCATTCATCCTTTTGTTGTAAATAGGCTAAAAAATCTACAGCAACTTTTAATCTATCTTCAGATAATTGGCCAAGATGAAGATGAGCTTGATCCAATAAGTTTTTTTGATTATTTAAAGCAACCATAACTAACAATTTTTTTAAATTTTAAAATTTAGTAATCTTAACGATGTAAAATCAAAAAGTTGTTGAGGGAAAGGTCTCTCTCCTCTCACAACCCTAATTATATACCCTTATCGTTTCAGATGGATCAAAGTTTGATGTTTACCTATACCCCCCACTATAAACCAAATCAACTCCTCTGTGGTCACGGGCAAACGGCTCTGATTACGGGTTGGACAGTACGACAGGCGATCGCCAAACAGTTGACCCCTGAAGACTACGCTGTAATTGGTAATCTTTACAGTCCGACGCGGGGAATTAGTCCTTTAATTCGTAATTTGTTGGCCAATCCCCATGTGCGTTATCTAGTGATTTTAGATGCCACTAGAGAAGATAAAAATGCAGGAGGGGGTCAATGTCTATTCGATTTTTTTGAGCAAGGTTTTCGAGCGGGTAAGACCGATACAGGGCGAGATTGTTGGATCATTAACTCCACTGTCACAGGTTATATTGATCCTGAAATTCCTGCTGATGTTTTGGAACAATTACGGGCTGCTGTTCAATATAAATTACTTAAGTTCAGTAAAGAGGCGATCGCCTTGGTTAAAGAATTGGCGACTAAACCAAGCTTAGAACCCTGGGGAGAAGCCTTATTATTTCCCCAAGCTGAATCCATTCCGACGGTATTACCTGGCCCCCGTTATGGTCATCGCATCGAAGGAAAAACGATCGCTGAAACCTGGGTAAAAATTTTACATCGTATTAAAACAACGGGAACCATTCGACCGACGGGCTACGATGGCAAATGGCAAGAATTAATTGATTTAGTGGCGGTTATTACCGATGAACCTAAAGAATTTTATTTTCCTGAACCCAACTTTTTACCCATTGATCCCGCTTTTATTCAAGATTATATTCCCCAAATTTTAGAGGATGCTCCCTACACCGAAGGCGTTAAATATACCTACGGTCAACGACTGCGATCGTGGTTTGGGCGAGATCAAATTGAACAGGTTATTTTAAAATTAATTGGTGAAATTGATGCCGCTAGTGGGGTGATGTCGCTTTGGGATGTTAAGGATCACGAAAAAGGGGGCAGTCCTTGTTTAAATCATCTTTGGGCGCGGGTAGTAGATAATGAATTATCCTTAACTGCGACCTTACGAAGTAATGATATGTTCGCAGCTTGGCCTGCCAATGCGATGGGTTTACGCGCATTACAGCAACATATTCGAGATCAAATTGCCCAACGTTCTGAATATAATTTAACAATGGGGCCATTGATTACCATTAGTCAATCAGCCCATATTTATGATGATACCTGGGAAAATGTGGATAAATTAATTGCGACCCAATATAATCAAATTATGCGTCAACGGGACTATTTTGATCCTTCAGGTAATTTTTTGATTGAGTTACAAGCTGGAGAAATTACAGTACAACAAACCACTGCGGGGAGTGGGGAAGTTGTCGCTTGTTATGCAGGCAAAAATCCGTTAAAATTAATTCGTGAGATTTGTGCAGCAACTCCAGCCATTCAACCTGACCATATTGGTTATTTAGGGATTGAATTGCAAAAAGCAGCCGAAGCATTAAAACAGGGGACTATCTATACTCAAGATCAGTGATAGGCTGAAAAGCCGTATTGACTAGAATTCATTTGATATAACGTAGGAGATTAATCCCTAGTTGATGGGCATATAGACTAGCTGGTTCAAACGCAAATTTGACTCCTTTATACATAAAATCACTTGCTCGAATAGTTCGACTTGTGACTAAAGCTCGTTGAGCTATACCTAGATTTTTGTTAACAAACTTAACACAATTATCAAGCTCGGAATTAAATTTATAAGGGCGATCGCTCCATTTCACTTCCACAATCCAGGTTGGAGACTGCGAGACAGGATCGAGATGAACAATATCAATTTCTCCTGTATCCCAACGGGCATAGTAAAGTTCAGTTATTTTGCTGTGTTGCCATTGGCTAAAAATGGCGGTTTCAGTCATGGCTCCCATCGCCTCAGAATTAGCGTCAAGTTTTCCAAATAAGGCCGATCGCATGGAGGGATTGGTTAAATAAACCTTAAAACAGACTGCACGTTTAAACCGTTTGGCATTTTGATCAATTCTCTCTACTCGACGAATCAAAAAAGCTGCTTCTAGGTATTCTAGGTAACGTTTGATCGTATTTTTTGCCACTCCCGATGATTTAGATAAAGCATCCAAACTTACCTCATTACCTGAATTGTAAGCCAATGTTGTAAATAGCCGATTTAATTCTTGAATATCACTAATTCCATAAAGACTGGGGAGATCACGCAGTAAAACTTTGTCAATAATGTCACTTTTGATATATTGTCCAGGATTTTGTCTAATCGTCTCTGAAAAAACAGCTTCGGGATAGCCACCGAAATTGAGATAGTTAACAAACTCTTGATTAAGTTCCTCAATCTGGCTATTAAATTTTGCTTGTTGAATTAGTTCAGCTTCTCGATCAATAAACATTAAATATTCTGCAAAGGTTAACGGTGGTAAAATATAATCACTGAAACGCCCTGCCCCTGATTCATTACTTTTTAAACGTAGTGCTGCCGCCGCCGAACCCGTAACCACAAAACGATACTCCGCAAAGGAATCAACCAAGGATTTTAGATGAATTTCCCAGTCTCGAAGATATTGAATCTCATCAAAATAGATAAATAATTGATCATCGCGCTTGTGATTAAACAATTCTTGAAAATAATTAACTAAGCGTTCTAGCGGTAATCCCGTATAAAGTGGCGTTTCTAGGGATAAATATAAAATTTTGTTGCCCTCAATCCCTGCATCAAGAAGAGCGCGAATACTGTGATAAACCATCACAGTTTTACCTACCCGTCTTGGCCCCATCAATACGATCGCCCGCCGCACTGTCCGATCCAGAATTTGTTGATGAAATGGCTCAAAATATTTACGCCGTGGGGTATGCTCATAGGCAATCTTTTCCTGCTGACCCGTTTCCCACCAGGGATTATCAAACCGAAGACGGTTAAGGATGTCGGCCTTAGAGATTTCCAGCATAGGACAAATAAGATTAGTCATTTAATCTTATCCTAGTTTAGAATCACATTAAGAGCAATGCACTGACCTTAGTTATGTAATAAAGCGTTATCAGTGGTTTAACATCTTTCCCTTCGGGGCGGCCATTATCAAAGATCGTCCATTCTAGTAGTCTGCCTTCCCGTGCTGTCCATGCTGAAGCCAAGGCGATCGCCCTCCCACGATCCTTAAAAAATAACGATAAAATTAACTTATAGAATATCTGAGGAGAACAAACATGGTTATTGCTCAAGAAAAACCGACTATTGCGACAATCGCTAAAACCTTTGTCTCCTTGGAAGAATATCGGGCGATCGCAGAAATTTCCGAGGAGCGTTATGAATATTGCAATGGAGAAATGATTGTTATGTCTGGAGGAACCGCAACCCATAGTCGTATTGCTGTAGAAATCACGACTTGCCTCAATATTTCCGTTCGTGGGACAAATTTTCAGGTTTACAATGGCGATATGCGGATCTGGATTCCCAATTTTAATCAGGGAACCTATGCAGATATTCTTGTCGTTAATGGCGCACCAGAATTTAACGGCGATCGCACAGACGAAATTCTCAATCCTTTATTCATTGTAGAAGTACTTTCTCCCTCTACAGAAGCTTATGATCGCGGTGATAAATTTAGAAAATATCGTTCCATACCGAGTTTTTGTGAATATCTGGTCGTTAGCCAAACTGAACCTTACGTTGAGCAATATTTCAGACTAGAACAGGGCGATCGCTGGCAATTACAAACCTACGACCAACTTAATCAAGTAATCACTCTAGAAAGTTTAAAAGTCGAACTTCCGTTGCAAGAAATTTATCGTCGTGTTAGTTTTGTAGCAGAGTCATAACATCGGGTTTTGTAAAATCCAACAACGCCTCACCCAAAGTCTCCAGTTGAGAGAGGGATAAGGCGTGAATCTGGGTTCTGATTTTGATGGTATAAAAAAGCGATCGCCGTTTAGCAAGTAAACCGTTACACTGAAAAGTGAATCGCTTGAATCTTTTGAACCGACTTAAGCGGGGCTAATTAACAGTTCGTATTTCCTCCCACCATTATTTTTGCATTCGGCTATGGCATATCCTGCTGGTAAAAATCTCTCGGTTGCGTATTTACTCTGGGCATTAGGTTTCTTTGGCTTATCGGGAATTCATCGTTTCTACCTGGGTAAACCGATCACTGGTGTTCTTTGGTTTTGTACTAGGGGACTTTGTTTTGTCGGACAGTTCGTGGATCTTTTTTTAATTCCTGGAATGGTTAATGAAAATGAGCAACGCTCTCCTAGCTTTTTGCCACCCTCTAGTCAGATTGGCCCGCTTGTTTTAGGCCAGCAAATTCTCCAGAAATTGGATCGTTTAGATAACAAATTGCAGGAAACTCTTTGGGGATCAAAAAAAGTTGTTAACCAAAGCCCTCTACACCAACTGATTGACTATGCTGCTCAAAAAGGGAATAGTCTTTCCCTCGCTCAGGCCATGATGGCCACAGGTCTTACGGCCGATGAAACAGAAAAAGTTTTACAGGATGGCATGAGAAAAGGTATTGTCCAGGTGGGCAATGATACTGAATCGGGGGCAGTACGCTATTATTTTGATATTTGACAAGCAACTTTTTAAAAACAATTTTTTAAAAGTAACTAAATTAGCGGTTTTGGACTTGAGCAATATACTCTCGAAAGCGTTCTAGATCGGCTTGAATGGTCGATTCTACAACTTTGCCTAAAAAGAGATTGTCCATCAATTTTCCTAGCCAACCAGGAATGGCATAGGCGATCGTTAGACGTACAATACTTTTGTCATGACGATCATAGAAACGCACGGTTCCCCGATTGGGCAAGCCATCCACCGATTCCCATTGAATGAGTTGATTGGGAACCAGCTTAACAATACGAGAAAGCCAGCTAAACTCAAAACCCCCTGTTGCCAATTGCCAACGGGATAAGTCGGCGTTATCTTCCAATATTTTGACTGATTCAATCCATTTCATCCAGCGAGGCATTTGCTCTAGATCAGACCAAAGACTCCAGACGAGATCAATTGGGGCATCGACTTCAACTTGTACACTATGTTCTAACCAGTTGGCCATGATCATTAAGGGTTTTGAATTTTTAAGTTTTCGGCAGTTTCTAAAATGGCTTGGGCCGCTTGTTTGCCGGAAAGGGTGGCTCCTTCCATACTATCAATATAGTCCTGTTGGGTATAACTACCGGCTAAGAAAAAGTTAGCGATCGCCGTTTTTTGGCTAGGACGAAAGCGATCCATACCAGGTGCTTCGCGGTAAAGAGACTGGGCCAATTTCACCACACTGAACCAGGTCATATTCAGATCACGGGCGGAGGGAAATAATTCTTTGACCTGGGCGAGAACATGATGGGCAATATCTTCATTTTTTTGTTTAATAAAGGGATCGCCTGGTGTTAAGACTAATTGCATTAAGGAACCTTGACCTTCACGGTAATAATCAGCCGGACTGGTTAGGGCCAAATCGGCAAAACAGGAAAAATCAGCATCGGCGGTGTAAAGCAAATTATCTAAACCGAGAGCTTTTCCTAGTTGTTTTTGTTGCGCTGGATCGTTTAATTCTGTCACCCAACCATCAAAGCGTAATTGCACAGTAGCAACGGGAATGGTATCGAGTTGATAGATATTGTCAAAGAATGGCATTTCTCGCCATGGCTGCGGTAAAAGGCGTTGAATTCCTGGCACATCACAGGCACAGACATAGGCATCGGCGATAATCGTTTCTAGGTTTTCACCCTGGGCAATACTTAAGCCTGTAACCCTGGTTTGTTCTCCAGTTCCTTCAAAATAAATTTCCCGAACTTGACGACGAGTGTGAATTTTTACTCCCCGTTGCTCCAGGTAATTAATAATCGGTTTATGTAAATATTCATAGGGAGAGCCTTCCAACATTCGTAGGACTGAAGCCTCAGTTTTAGCGGCAAAAAACTGAAAAATAGTCAACATACAACGGGCTGAAATATCTTCAGTATTAATAAACCCTAGGGCATAGGCGATCGGATCCCACATTTTTCTGAGACTACCCTCATTTCCCCCCTGCTTACGAAACCAATCAGCAAAGCTAATTGAATCTAAGGCTCGAATATTTCTCATCGCACCTTCAAAGTCAATTAAACCCCGCACGATGGGGCTAGTTCCTAACGCTAAAGAATTGGCTAATTTATCGACTGTTGATAGTTGGGAAGTGGTAAAAAAGGCCTTTAAACCGTTAAAGGGTGCGCCAGTAATAAAGCGAAAATCTAATTCTCCAATTCGTCCCCCCTTATTCACAAAGGTGTGAGTGTGCTGTTTTAACCGCAAATTGGCGATCGCCCCTACCTTTTCCATCAAGGCAAAGAGGTTATAGTAACAGCCAAAAAAGACGTGCAGCCCCATTTCAATATGATTGCCCTCATTGTCTACCCAACTGCTCACTTTTCCCCCCACAAAAGGACGGGATTCAAAAATTTCTACCTCGCAGCCCGCATCCACCAGGTCAATGGCGGTGGCCAATCCTGCTAATCCCGCTCCAACGATCGCAACTCGCATTCCGTCTTTAGTCCAAATTCAGTTTCTTTACAAATTGTAATATAAATTGGAGCCAGGGCGATTGCGGCAAGATCTCTTGTCTAAATCTAAGCTGCGTAACGTTAAAATTATTCAGGTAATAATTCTAGGCTCATTCCTTCTCTCGCTATTAAGGTGGCAGGAAAGGCTACCATGGCTTCTTCGGCGATCGCATCGAGAAAATCATCATGATGAGATGGATCATGGTGAAATAAAATCAGTTGTTTTACCTGAGCTTTACGGGCAATCTTAACCGCCTCTTGCCAGGTGGAGTGGCCCCAACCCCTACGACTGCGCCCAGGATCATAGTATTCCTGGTCAGTATAGGTGGCATCAATAATTAACACATCCGCTTGATGGGCGAGGTGCAGAACATTTTTATCGAGTTGATCGGGTCGATGTTCGGTATCGGTGACAAAAACCACAACGCGATCACGCCATTCTACTCGATAACCCACAGAACCACCGGGATGATTCAAACACCGCATCTCAATCCGAATCTCTCCTAACTGTATCTCTTTATCTATTTCGAGATCATGAAATTGTAGATCACCTTGCATAATTTGCAAGGGCACTGGAAAGTTAGGGTGAAGCATTTGGTCATGCAAACGTTGTTGAATGGTAATACCATCAGCCGTAGGAAGCCCATAAATTTTAAAGGTATTGCCACTCATAAAAGCAGGAGCAAAAAAGGGAAAACCCTGAATATGATCCCAGTGGGTATGGGAAAAAAAAATGTGGCCTTGGACTGGCATAAGCGGTAACAAAGATTCCCCTAGAATCCGAATTCCCGTACCGCTATCAAAAACGAGTCGTTCACCCCCAATTAACATCTCTACACAAGTCGTATTTCCCCCATACCTCACTGTTTCAGCTCCTGGACAAGGAATACTCCCTCTTACACCCCAAAATTTGACATGGAAACGTTCCAGCGTCATCATCCTGACCTCTTACCGAATCTCTGAATCGAAATACAGTTTACTTTAATTACTTTAGTGGAAAGAATGCTCATTGCGAACGTTAATCCTCAAATAAAAAGACTAGATTTTGAAAATTACTAGTTTAGTTTATCAGCCAAATTTCTATCTATCGGTTCAAGATTAACGCGAAATGTCACGCTTGCTTGTCTCCCACAATCACCTTGTCTTGATATAATTGGGGACAATAGACCGCTTCCTCCTTAAACCTGTTCCCATGCAAATCCGTCGTCGCCCGCCTAACCCGACTGTCAAGGTAGAATTTCTACGTTATCAAATCCAGCACCCAGAGGCAGAACCTCGTCATATTTTAGAAAAAATTGTTTGGCAGAAGGAAATAGAAGTAGAACAAAGACGAGAAAAAGTACCTCTCCTCGAACTTCAAAAAGCGGTTAAAGATTTATCTAAACCAAAAGATTTTCTAGAAGCCTTAAAAAAAAGTGTTCGTCAACCTGCCTTAATTGCCGAAGTGAAAAAAGCCTCTCCCAGTAAAGGGGTCATTCGGGCTGATTTTGATCCGGTTGAAATTGCCAAAGCCTATGCTCATGGTGGAGCCAACTGTTTATCGGTCTTAACAGACGAAATGTTTTTTCAAGGTAGTTTTGAAAACCTAGCGTTGGTTCGACAGACAGTCGATTTACCTTTACTTTGCAAAGAATTTGTCATTTATCCCTATCAAATTTACTTAGCTCGTAGTAAGGGAGCCGATGCAGTTTTACTAATTGCAGCCATTTTGCCCGATAAGGATTTACAGTATTTTCTCAAAATTATTAATGCGTTAGAAATGACGGCTCTTATTGAAGTACATACCTTAGCTGAGTTAGATCGAGTTTTAACGTTAGAGGGAGTAAGTTTGATCGGAATTAATAATCGCAATTTGGAAAATTTCACCGTTGATCTACAAAATACCAATACTTTAATGGCGGCTAGAGGCGATCGCCTACGGGAAAGAGAAATTCTGGTGGTCAGTGAGTCTGGCTTACATACAGGAAAAGACTTACAACAGGTTCAAGCCGCCGGTGTGGGAGCGATCTTAGTGGGAGAATCCCTTGTCAAACAACCTGATCCAAGCCAGGCGATCGCTCATTTATACCAGACTTGAATGTTGTTAAATTCTGACCATCTATCGTTCAAAGTAAGAGAATTAACAAATATCAATATACAATCTAAAAGAATATAGTCCTGCCTATAATTTTACGTTCAACCTATCAACTACAATACAAACAAAGGCACTGTTTTATGCGTTGCCAATCCTGCAATCATGCCGATCTTAAATTGTCCTACAGTCATCCCTTTTTGTTACGACTGTTACTATTGCTTGTCCTCTGCTATAAATTTCGTTGCCGTCATTGTCGAAAAGGTCAAATTGGTTTCTTACCCTTATATTGGTTAAGTTTGGCCAATAATTTATTTTCCACCAAATCTTAGGCAAATATTGAATAACTGAATAATTGAGTAATGGATTATTGTTATGATTATTTTTTCTATTGCAAACCCTTTGTTATACCATTGCAAACCTGTCACGGTTTATGGTCTGAGCGGCGGGGGATTATTATTCAACTCAGGGATCAACAAGGTAACATTGGTAAGGGAGAAATTGCCCCCCTTTCTTGGTTTGGCTCTGAAACCATTGAACAAGCCACTCAGTTTTGTTCGCAACTAGATACTAAGTTTAATCCCCAAATAATTGACCAAATTCCTAATAATTTACCTTGCTGTCAATTTGCTTTTGAGTCAGCCTTGGTAAATCTAGAGAAAGTTGCTAATAATTCTCCGATCACGAATTTAGATTTTAATCTCAGTTCAAACTATCAAATTTATCTCGTTAATCATCCCTGGAATTATAGTTATCTATTACCGACAGGATTAGCTGCTTTACCGTCAATCCAGACAAAAGTTGCTCAACAATATAATACTTTTAAACAGAAAATTGGGGTTCAAAGCTTTGAGCAGGAGCGATCGCTGATAAAGGAATTAATGTCTTACTTGCCTACTCAGGGAAAACTGAGACTAGATGCCAATGGGGGACTGAACTTAGAAACGACCAAACGGTGGTTAGAGTTTGCCGAATTAGAGAACGAATTAGAGCCTAAAATAGAATTGATTGAACAGCCGTTACCCCCTGAAGATTTTTCAACCCTATTAGCGTTATCTCAGCAGTTTAAAACCGCGATCGCTTTAGATGAATCGGTTGCCAATTTGACCCAACTCCAAAGTTGTTATCAGCAAGGTTGGCGAGGCGTTTTTGTTCTCAAAGCGGCCATTATCGGATCGCCTCGTCGTTTAGCCCAATGGTTACAAACCCATCCCATTGATGCTCTGTTTTCCTCGGTCTTTGAAACGGCGATCGGTCGTCAAAATGTCTTAGAATTGGCAGTTAAATGGGGGAATCCCAACAGAGCCTTGGGGTTTGGTGTAAATCATTGGTTTCAAGAATAAGACTGAAATCAAAAATGGATAACTTCAGAAAAGAGTTACAAACCTGGCTTGAGCAGGGAAAATTTATTGGTCAAGAATATTCCACTTTTTATGAGCAAATTATCTGCTATGAAAATCAATGTTCTCAATATTTAAAGCCCCAGGTGTTACTCGTAGAAGAGAAGCCAGAACGATTTTTAGCCGCATTCCTAGCCATTTTACTCAATCAAGGCTCTGTTTTTTTAGGTAATCCCCATTGGCAACAGCAGGAATGGCAACAGGTCGCGGCTCTGATTCATCCAGATCTGATCTGGGGTAAAATTCCTCCAGTTTTTTCAGAATTAACAAAAGCTAATCTTTCTCCTTTTTCTGATGCTTACGTTTTTATTCCGACAGGAGGAACGTCAGGGCAAATTAAATTTGTTGCCCATACTTGGCAAACTTTAACAGCTTCAGTTCAAGGTTTTCAGCAATATTTTAACGTTAAAAATATTAATTCTTTTTGTATTTTACCGCTTTATCATGTGAGTGGTTTAATGCAATTTTTGCGGTCTTTTATGACTCAAGGTAATTTCCAGTTTTATTCCTATGCTCAACTCAAACTAACGCCGCCCTCAGAAGACTATAGGGATTTTTTTCTATCATTAGTTCCCACTCAACTACAATTTCTCCTCGATCATTTTCCTCAATGGTTAGCCCCATTTAAAACGATTTTTCTAGGAGGTGCGCCCGCCTGGCCCACACTACTTGAACAGGCAAGACAAGCCAATATTAACCTAGCCCCTACCTACGGGATGTCAGAAACGGCGGCTCAAATTGCCACCTTAAAAGCTATTGATTTTAAGCAAGGTTGCTCTGGGGTGGGTCAAATATTGCCCCATGTCAAGGTTAGCATTATGGATGAGCAAGGTTTAGTTTTAGATTGTCATCAGGTAGGAAAAATCAACATTCAATCTTCATCACTTTTTCTCGGTTATTATCCTAAACTCCATTGTCCCCCATCCTTTTCTTCTGGGGATTTGGGTTATGTTAATGAAGAGGGCTATTTATGGATTATGGGTCGTCAAAACCAGAGAATTATTACGGGAGGAGAAAAGGTTTTTCCGGCGGAAGTAGAAGCGGCTATTTTAGCAAGCAAGCAAGTCAAAGATGTGGTGGTTTTGGGATTACCCGATCGCTATTGGGGAGAGATAGTTGTGGCAGTTTATGTCCCTCATTTGACTGAATGTTCTGGAAGTTCTCTGGAGACAATCCTAAAAACAAAGTTAAGTCCCTATAAGTGTCCAAAAGCTTGGTTTACCAGACCTGAAATTCCCCGATCGCCTTCAGGTAAGGTCAATTATGCTCAATTACAAAAACAGCTAGAGGAAGATAGAAAGGAGAGTCAGGGCGATCGCATCTAGTAATTTCAACCAGGGGTTTAACCCCCTGATCTCTTAAAAATTACTATCTAGAAATTAGATTTGACCTAATAATACTTGCAACTCAGCCGTCCCTAAACGAGGGCCGTAACAGGTGACAATTTTAGCAGCAGTAATCGAGGCTAATTTACCTGCTTTTTCGTAACTCAGACCATGCGTTAAAGCATAAAGAAAGGCTCCAGCATACATATCCCCAGCCCCAACAGTATCAATAGCATGGACAGGCGTTGTCGGAATTTCAAGTAACTTTTCGCCATCAAAAACCACCGATCCCTTTGCTCCTCTGGTAATCGCAAAACCTTTAGCTAAAGTCTGACAATAGTCCAAAGTTGTTTTAAAATCCTCACTGCCTGCCATCGTGCCAGCTTCTGCTTCATTGGCAAAGAGAAAATCCACACCGTTACCGATCATCTCCAATAAACCGTCTTTAAAATAGTTGGTCATGTTGGGATCGGAGAGGGAAAAACTGGTTTTAACCCCATTGGCCTCAGCAATTTCTCTAGCTTTAATGACGGCGGCTTTACCCGTTGGAGAAGTGACTAGATAACCTTCCATATACAAATATTCAGAATCTTGAATCGCTTCGGGAACCAATTCTTTTTCAGAAAATCCGCCCGTAATGCCTAAAAAGGTGTTCATGGTGCGATCGGCATCGGGGGTAATCAATACTAAGCATTTGCCTGTAATGCCATTTTCCCGTTCTCCATTATGTAAGTTGGTATCTAGACCGCAAGCTCGTAAATCTTCAAGATAGAAGGTTCCCGCCTCATCATTGGCGACCTTACAGGAATAAAAACCCTTACCCCCTAACTGACTCAGGGCGACCATCGTATTGGCTGCCGAACCCCCACCACTTTGTTTGCACAGATAGCTTTTTAATTCGGCAATCAGTTCATTTTCCCTGGTTTCATCCACTAGGGTCATTACCCCTTTATCAATGCCTAAACGTTGCAATTGTTCAGGACTGACTTCAAATTCCATATCGACGAGGGCATTGCCTACCCCATAAACATCGTATTTACGGCCCATGACCACCTCAAGATTAGGATTAATAACGCCTGTCATGGTAATCCAGAATGGAGGTTAACGCAAGAATGAACTATGTCGCCGGTGATCCCTCTTTTACCGTCGCTTCAGCACGGTGAGAATGTCAACTCGACCAATGGATAAAGGCGTTAGGGGCGATCGCCTTACTTGAATACGATCTTTTCTCACTCGTTGAGGCACACAGAAAACGGAGTTAACCGAAGTTAAATAGAGTTAGCTGCTTTATATTCGCTCCCTGATTGACCGATGGAGGCTTGCGTCTCCTTGGTTCTAGGGTCTGGGACTTGCCTTTGTCCGTTTTCGCCTCGAATAGTTGACCCTGCATAGGAGTCAAGCTATCCAGAAACTTCCGAGTCCGTT
>Ga0208854_1000098_pt1 | contig 18863 bp, 12 predicted proteins | sample LakMenEpi30Nov11_FD_150748 | JGI IMG/M metagenome (GOLD analysis project Ga0208854, IMG submission 150748) | Freshwater microbial communities from Lake Mendota, WI - 30NOV2011 deep hole epilimnion (SPAdes) | ecosystem: Environmental > Aquatic > Freshwater > Lake > Epilimnion/Euphotic zone ...
CAGCATGTTCCTTGTATATTTCTGCTCCGGTTATGTCTGGCGAATAATGCAGGTTCAAGAGCAAATTACTATGAAACGGAATGGCCCGCGGTTGCAATGCGATCGACTTCCTAAACGCATCAATTGCTTCCTTGGGTTTCCCACCCAAGCCATAGAGGTTGCCAAGATTATTCCAGGCTTCTGTAAAGTTGGGGTTAAGCCTTACCGCTTCGAGATTATGCGCAAGGGCGTTATCATCCTGCTTCAGCATTTGTAAAACAATGCTCATAGAGTTATGAGCTTCGGGGTAATCCTGATTTAAGCTTAGAGCATATTTAAACTGGTTGAAAGCTTCTTCGAGCCTACCAACATCCATCATGACCAAACCATATTGATGGATGATTTTCGGATCATTGGGCCTCAAATTCAGCATCATTTGGTAAACCTGCATGGCTTCATCGCGCAAGCCTTGCATCCTGAGGGCGTTACCAAGATGGGAATAAAGATCGGGGTCATCTTTTTTCTGGGCGATGATTTGCTTGAACACTTCCGCAGCTTGGGGGAACTTACCCTGTTCGGAAAGAGACTGACCCAAACCTACTGCTGCGCCAAACAGGGAGTTATTGCACTTGAGTGCCTGAAGAAATGCAGCTTCAGCGCCTACAGGGTTCATGCCTTTACGCAGTGCATTACCTAGGTTGAACCAGCATTCGCCAAACTGCTGGTCAATTTCCAATGCCTTGCGATAGCAATTGATGGCTTCTTCAAGTTTATTTTTTTTAGAAAGGATGGCACCAAGGTTGGACCATGCGTGCTTGTGGTTTGGGTTACCATTGAGAACCTCGCGGTAAATCATTTCAGCTTGGTCGGGGTTGCCTTGCTGGTGAAAGCTAAGTCCGAGTTCAAATTTCTCATCGTTCATTTCTTGATCGCTCATGAATCACTCCGTTAATATCACCAGTTGCGTGTAACTTCCTGCCATTTTTTCATCGACCTACCAAGAAGGTCTTCCGAGTTCCCTGGAACACTATAGGACTGTAAACCGATAGGTCCCGTCCAGCCCGATTTTTGCACGGAATTGAGAAAAGAAGCAACATCATAATTCCCCTGTTCCAGAGAAACGATGGCTGCATCCTTCATTCCGTTAATAGTGATGCAAAAGATATGTTTTTTACCTGTCTCAAGAATTTTCTTTTCATCCGAACCATTCTGCCAGCGCCAATGAACCAAATTAAAATGTGTTCCCAAAGTAGAAAGATTAGCTTTGGAAGCTAAGCGTAAGCCATCTTCCACCTTTTCGAGCCAGAAAGAGCGATGCGGGTAAAAAGAAATCACGGGCCCAGAGTCTTTTGCTTGTTCCACATAGTGCGTAGCGTATTGCAATGCGATTGCGTCGCCCTCGGGGTCGGAGGGTTTGTATTTTTTGCTACGTAAGGCCAGCTCTATTCGCGTGGGTCTGCTCTTTAAGCTGGAGATATAGGCAAGCAAGGCTTTATCGGGTGCATCTTCGATGAAGGGTGCGAGGTAAACCGCCCAGAGTTGCAGTTTATATTGCTCAAGCAACTTAAGGAGAGGTTCTGCTTCTGATGGGTTCCAGGTCCACCCTATGCCTGCAAACCCGAGCTTTGCAAGTAATGCGACTTTCTTTTCCAACGAAGGCACATCAAGCCCTCTTAGGCCGGTATCCATGGCGTAAAATGGAAAGCTACTTGAAGTTGGCGCAGCATTTACCAAGGTAGAAATACCTAAAGCTGAAATATTTGCTAAAAAAGCCCTTCGATTTAAACTGCTACGATGCATGAAATCCTTTCCTTTATTTGGAGAGACAAAAGCCTCTTTCACTTGAATACTACACAAACTGGTTGTATGCCGTAAAGCCTTATTTATCAATGGTTAACAGCATAGAAATCGAATAATTTTAAGCTGCCAAGGTTGGGATTGGGAATTTTATCACCACGCTCATCACTTTTTAATGCTTACTATTGTAAAATGATAAGGTTGTTAAGTAATATTGAAGGTTCGAATGTTATGATTGAACCCGCCTAATAGGTATCCAAGATGAAACGAATGAAGAGCTCGAAACCGGGTTTTACCTTGATTGAACTTTTAGTGGTTATTGCCATCATTGGTGTCATTATTGGTTTGTTGCTTCCTGCGGTACAAAAAGTTCGATCCACTGCTGCCAGAATGTATTGTCAAAATAATTTGAAGCAAATCGGTTTGGCGATGGAAATGTACAGGCAGAATCCCCCGCAAACTTATCCTGAAGCACATAGGATTTTTCAACGAAGTGTTTTCGCTAACCCGCTAACTCAAACCAATGGCACACCCTATGATATTGGCAATCGGGAATATCAAAATGTAAACATAGGCTTCCCTGTTTTCTTTGGTGAGAAGATTTTTGATTATGTTGAAAAAAACACCAAGACATTCTTATGCCCATCCGATTTACACCCAGGTGGAGCACGCGAATTCACTTCCCTTTACATGAAAGTAATTGTTGGCGGTGATAATAACCCTGCAACTTTTAATGGAACATCTGATGTTGCTACTGCATTTTCAAATTACAACATCAAGTACAGTTATGAATATCCCAGCGACAAACCTTCCTTCATGCCTTACACCAAGCCTGTTGGCTATAACACGCGATCGATGCCATTTATTAACGGCAGGCGCATGGAAGAACTGATGACTGATGGTAGGGGAACCGCTAATATTGTTCTTGTTTTTGACATGGATGATAATCATGGTGCGCCTGGTTCAGGAAGAGGAAGAAATATTGTTTATGCCGACGGGCATGTTTCCAATGAAGTCACCGTCGCGCCAGGGTCTTAATTTTTTATTTCGGAGTTTCAATCATGGCTATTGCAGATATCCCTGAAATTACTGACGCTGATAAAGGCATGTCCAATTCAAGAAAGATCACAGTCACCATTATTCTTGCCTTACTTTTGGCAGGGATTTCCTATGCTGGTTATTCTTGGTGGAGTGGTGCTTCTTTCCGTACAGCCATGGCAATGGTCAATGAAGATGTAGATTTTTCTGAGCTTTCAAAAGAAGATCAAAAAGCAAGATTTGAAAAGTTTCGGGCTCTTGAGAAAAAACTTACCCCCGATCAACGAGGGCAAATAAACGATGCACGCGAACGCCAGTACGAAAAAAAAGATATGCAGAAATTGACTACTTTTTTTGCGATGACCAAGGCAGAACAGAAAAAACAATTGGTCGATGAAGTTAATCGTGAAGAAAAACGCAGACTCGAATGGGAAGCTAAACGCAAGGAGTTTGAAGCTAAAAGAGCACAAAGCAATAATAAGCAAAAAGTAGCAGGCGCTCAAGGGAGCGGTAAAGGCGGAACTGCAAATGGTGGCAATCAAGTCACTGGCAATAAACCCGTAGCAGGTGGAACTCAAGTTGCTAAGGCTGCTCCTCAAACAACCAGACCTGCTCCAACACCTGAAGCACGCAACAGACGCACTTCCGATCGCTTGGATAACAGCACCCCTGAGTACCGTGCTGCCAAGTTGGAATATCAAAAACTTCGTGACAAAACACGAGCCGAAATGGGCCTTACAACAACTACTGGTGGCAAGCCACCTGGTGGTGGTGGTGCTCCCGGTGGTAAGCGCGGTTAGGATTTTGAATCGAGTTGTCTATAGATACAAATCAGCCATCCGTTAATTTTAAATCGGGTGGCTTTTAATCATATACCGGAGAACAGCCATGGCGATTCCTGATGAAACAATTGATGGGCAACCTTTATTATCCAAAAACAAAATCATTGTCCTTGCAAGTCTTCTTGCCTTATTGGTCCTAGGTTCGGGTTACGCCTTGTATTCTTATTCAAGCAATTCCACCTTGCGCCAATATCAGACACTGACGGCTGAAATGAGCATGGAAAAAATGCGCGATATGCCTGCTGAAGAGCGAAAAGAATACTTTGAGAACATGAAAAACCTTCGCGAAAAAATGACCGAGCCACAAAAAGAAAAAGCTGACGATATTATGCGTGAGCGATTTCAAACTCAAATGACTGAAAAAATGAATAAGTTTTTTGCCCTGCCCCCTGCAGAAAGAAAAGTGGAATTAGATAAAGAAGTAGATCGCATGGCTTCCATGATGAAAACATTTGGTGGCGGAAAAGGTGGCGCACCAAATGCTGGTGCTGCAGCCAAAACTCCGGATGGCGCTAATGGAAGGGGCCAAGGTGGAGCGCCCGGAAGCGGTGCTGGAAATGCTAATGGGCAGGGCAATGGCTCAGGTGGAACTACTAATGTTGCAAGTGGCGCAAACGCTACGGGTAAAGCTGGTGCTGGAGCTCCGGGAAATGTTGCACCACCATCTGGTGGTGGTGGCCCTCCTTGGGCGAGAGGAAATCCAAATGCAACCCCTGATCAAAAAAATAAGCGCACATCAGATATGCTTGACAAATCTACCCCGGAATTTCGTGCACAGATGACTGAATACTGGAAACTAGTTGGCGAACGGGCAAAGGAAAAAGGCGTTCAGATGCCTAATTTTGGTGGCGGGCCTACTACACCAACCAAAACGAAATAATTGCTTTCTTAGAACGATTTGCTGAGTTAGTATTAACATGATGAATGAATTAAATACTCCAAATAATTCGGCTGAACCTAGATCATCTTTTAGCTTACGCATGAAGCTTTCTGTAGCCGCGCTTTTACTTCTACTTCTTGGAGGTATTGGATACTCCAGCTATTCCTACGTCAAAAATGCCCCCATGCGAGAATTTGACGCTGCAGTTGCAGGCATCGATATCGAAAAAATTGCAGACATGGAAGCAGAGGAACGCAAAGCTTTTTTCGAAACCATGAAATCCATCCGCGACAAGATGTCTGATTCCCAAAAGAAAAGTAACGATGATAAAAATGCGCAGCGCATGAACGAACAGTTCAAGGAAAAATTCAATCGCTTTTTCTCTTCCTCACCAGAGGAACAACGCAAGGCTTTAGATAAAGACATCGACCGCATGGCAAGCATGATGAAAGGTTTCATGAGTGGCAAAGGAGGCTTTGGCCCACCTGGTATGGGGGGCCCTGGAGGTGGCTTTAAAACCGCTGATAATAATGCAAAAAAAACATCCGCAACAGGCAATCCTAATACTGCAAATGCAAACGGTGCAGGCGGGCCTAATGTAAAAGGTAAAGGGACTCCTACTCCTGAAGAGCGCAATAAGCGACTTTCAGATGGCCTAGATAAATCCACGCCTGAAATGCGGGCGCAAATGACTGAATACTGGGTGCGTATGAACCAAAGAGTCAAAGAGCGTGGCGTACAGATGATCCCCTTCCTTGGTGGCTTCGGCGGACCAAAACCAAAGTAAAACCTTCTCGCTTTTATAATCTCACAAAACAAACTATTCTTTTTTCAAACCCATCTTGATGAATCCGTTCACAAAGAGGATAAGTAGATCCTTCCTTCGTTTGTTTTTCACACCGACTTGATTCCCTCGTTAGAAATTGACGATCTAGAGCGCAATCATACAACCTTAAGCAATTCTATTGACAAAATATTTGTAGGTTCATATATATATAGATTAGAACATTCAAACTTTTGAATACATCTGAAAGGTTGCTTGCTATGCCACATCGCGCCTTGGTAGCAAAAGAAATTGCGGAATTCTTGGGGGCATTATCTCACCCCCACCGCATTCGCATAATCGAAGAATTGCGGAATGGAGAATATGATGTGAATTCCCTTAAAGATGCACTTGGCATCAGCCATTCTGGGGTTTCTCAACACCTCATGGTGATGCGGGCTTACCGACTTGTCTCTGAAAGGCGGGAAGGTAGGCATGTTTTTTACCAACTTCGACAACCAGAAATCGCAACTTGGTTGCTCGATGCAACCGTCTTTCTTGAAAAAGAATCTGATGATGCCAACGAACTTCGTAAAGCTATCGGAAAAACCCGCAAAGAATGGGCTTGATTATGCAATCTTTCTTTTTTTCAGTTACTGATCGTGTGCTTTAGCCACCATATTGGAGAACATCATGCAAAAGTTAATCGAAGGTATCCATCATTTCCAAGAAGAAAATTTCAGACCATTGCAAGGCTTGTTTGAAAAATTATCCAGGGGTCAAAATCCTGAAACACTCTTCATAACCTGTTCAGATTCCCGCATCGACCCAAACCTGCTTACTCAGTCCCAACCAGGCGATTTGTTTATCCTTCGTAACGCAGGAAACATCGTACCCTCGCATGGTGCGCCCTACGGCGGAGAAGTTGCGACAATTGAATTCGCTGTTGGAGGGCTTTACGTAAAAGACATCATCATCTGCGGTCATTCCCACTGTGGTGCAATGAAAGGCTTGTTACAACCAGAAATGGTCGCTAATTTACCAGCGCTTTCATCTTGGCTATCGCACGCAGAGACCACACGCAGAATTGTTAAGGATAACTATGGACACCTGGAAGGTGATCGTCTTGTTACAGCAACCGTCGAGGAAAATGTATTGGTTCAATTAGAAAATCTGCGGACACTTCCGTTTGTTGCATCACGATTGGTAAAGGGTGATCTACACTTGCATGGCTGGGTTTACAAGATCGAAACGGGCGAGGTTTTCGCCTACGATTATCAAAGCGGGCAATTTGTTCCAATAGCGCAATACAAACCCAACGATAGTACTTCACGCCGCAGAACTAGTACGATCTAAATCATACGCAAACCTATCACCAAGATATGAACGCATGGTTTTTCAGGTAGAGAATCCGATTCTCCTTTGGTAAATCGCCCTACTGGAATCCGAGGCATTTACTTCTTAGGTGTGGGCGGAAGTACTTTGGTCCACTCTAGATTAAAGACATAGTGATCTTTGCTAGTGATGAGTTGAATGCGACCATCACGGGTCTGGGTGATGGCAAGGTAGCCGTTGATATCGGTATTGGTTTTGCCCTCGGGTGCGATAAGCTTGCGATCGGGCCAGGTTTTGCCCTCGTCATAACTCACTGCTGCATAGAGGCCAGTGCCAGTGTATTCACCGTTTTTGGATTTAAAAACAAGACCTTTGCGCTCCTTAAAAGGTGTACGGGCCTGATCTGTAAAGGAGCACAGAATTATTGGGCCTTCTTTAAGACGCAAAAGAACTGGCTTTTGGGTATTGCTAACCACGGGGAATTCGCTGATGCCCCATTGCCAGGTTTCGCCCATGTCGCTGGAGTAGCTTACGGGCATTTTCAGTTGAAAATGTTTTTGATTGGAATCTTCAGGGGAAAGACGGCCATAGGCCATAAGCCTTCCATCATTAAGCTGGACGATTGGCGCATGAATACCCGCAATACAGGGACCACTGTTACCAGGGCGGACATCATCATCTCCACGAAGATCACGGCCGCGAGACTGCCAAGTTTTGCCATTGTCACGACTGATGATGATAGAGGAATTGTCGTAAGGCATCGCAATTACGCCATCTTTAAGGCGGATGGGATGGTTGGCCGGCTCGCCATGGGAACGTATCACCTCGGCTTTAGACCAGGTAACCCCATTATCGGTGGAACGGCGAACTAGGTTGTCGCCATGCTGACGGGCTTCAACGAAGTGATAGAGCGTTTTGTCGCTATCCCACCATATCTTCGGTGCATGATCGTTTACATCTTTAGGATCCCAGAATGCAGAAGCAAGATCCCACTCACCGGCACCCAAGCGCAGCCTTGAGGCGGCATTTGAAGTGGTTAGGTCCGTTTCTCCGATTGTGGAAAACCAAACGGCAAGCAAATCACCATTAGGGCATTCGGTGATGGCCGGACTGTGATTCTGGCTGATGAACACGGGGCCCACCGATCCTTCAGGAATGCGCACGAATGGCTTAGGGCCTTCAAAAAAAGGCACTCCTTGAGGCTGCGGAGTGATGATCGGAACTTTCTGACTGACATTTTGCATGACAAGGGGTGGCACAGGCGGGGGAAGCGGTTTTCTTTTTGAAGATTCACCCTGCACTACACGAAAACCAATACGTTCGCTTGCGGAGTTCGACACCCAAGAACCACGGTTGGCAGAACGCAAAAATCGTATCATCGAGGAATGGAATCCACCCCGAAACACTCGATAATCTCCATCGGCACGCCCAACCGGATCAGATTGGTCCGCTGCTTCATACGGTCCATACCAGTCAAAGCACCACTCTGCCAAATTTCCGTGCATGTCATGCAGGCCCCAAACGTTCGGGGTCTTTTTTGCCACTCGAAATGAACCTGCGCCTCCGGCTTTCAATTCTTCCGGTGGATGGATCAAGCCGAGAATCTCGCCTTGCTTCAGATTTTTTTCAGAAGCCTTGCTGCTATCACGCCAGTCATATTCGCGTGGCATATTACCGGGCGGAAAATAGGCTCCCCGATAATTTTCATTGCCGAACCACTTTTGATGACCATCAGGCAGGATGTTACCAGTGTTATAAAGTGTGGTCGTGCCCGCACGGCATGCAAACTCCCATTCCGCCTCGGTTGGAAGGCGGTAAGGTTTACCCTCTTTCTTTGAAAGCCACTCACAGAACGCCACAGCCTTTTCCCAAGTCACTCCACCCACTGCATCATCATCCGCAGGCTTAAACTTTGGATTTTTCTTTTTAAAATCAGGGTCGAATTGACGATACTGCCCCACCGTAACTTCGGTGACCCCCATAAAAAACGGTTGGGTGATCGTAACTTTGTGGGCAGGTTTTTCATCGAAGTCAATCTGGTCCTTAACCTTCCATATTTCGCCAAATCGCTTCTGGCGCAGGTAGTCCTCCAAGGGCGGTCCATCTTGTCCCATGGTGAATGTGCCGGGTTGGATGGGCACAAGCTTCATACCTATGGAGTTCGTGACGGGCTCTGCGGCTGGCAGCACTGCAAGTGATGGTAAGAGCAGGGCGGCGAGGAAGAAAAGATTCATTATTTTATCTCCAAATTGCTCACCGGCACGATTGCTAATTCGTTGGCGGCATGACTCTTATTCGTGTAGCCAATATAGATTTTGCCTTCATGCTCAACTGCGTAGGGATAACTGAAGTCGATGTTGGGGGCGGAAACTCCTGGCGTGGAATCTGACACAGAGGTGCGGATGACAAAGACTTTGCTAAAGATGGTTTCACCTGGTTTGCTTATAGCGATAGTCAGGGGCGAACGCGAGCCACCTGTATCGGCTGTGGTCGTGCAGACGAGATAGCGCTGGCCCGTACTAAGGATGCCGGCATAGGGCTTGCTGGTTGCCATCGGCAAGTTGGACTTTGCAGTAGGTGTCCAAGTGCGACCATGGTCTTCGCTAAAGGAGAGCAGGGCGAGCGGTTTGCTGCCGTACCGAGAGATGTTGAGTATACGTTTGCCCTCGACGATGACGGTGGACTCGCCCCAGATATTGGCGCCCAAACCCTGCTCTGCAGGAATGACGATTTGCTCCCATTTCGTGAAGTCGTCGCCCTTGCTGATGGCCACTGCGGGCAGGTTACCTACCTGACCCGGAGTTGACACATGGAGTCCCGCCATGATCCAATTTCCGTCCCCCATCTTCTGCGGTTCCTGCATTGGCCAGAAGCCGTTCTCAATGATTATGCCCTTAGGCTCCCATTGGCCTGAGGTTTCATTCAAGACATAGGCGCGTGTATGAGTACGCTGAAAGTTGTCATGAAAGGCGCCCATGAACGCCCAAAGTTTATTGCCATATGAGAGAAACACGCCATGACTGACACCGAGATTGCCTTCACCCGCATCCATCACGATTGGCTTGCCCCAACTTTTTCCGCCATCGCTACTCACACGGACATGCGCCTCCTCCGTAGCCGTATTTTCTTCACCTTTGTTGTAGCCGTAAGAAGTATAGAGCTTGCCCTTGTGCCAGGCGAGTCCCACGCCCAGCGTCCATTTGCAATTGTCCACATCAGGGCGCTGTTTCTTGATGACATGAAATTCCGAGCCTTTAACAAAAGGTAGTTCTGATGCTTTTGGAAGCTTTTGTGTTATATCCCAGAGGGGCAATGGGGCGATAGTCTTTGGGATATAATGCTTGGCCAAAACAGGCTGATAACTCGAAGAAATCTCCTTCGCATTTAAAGCGCGCGGTTGGTAAGAGAATTCATCCACTGCCCCATGAAATGCCTGCAGAATTTTTTTATTATCCCAGATTCCGCCTAGCGTGATCGGTGCTTCTGTTGCTTGAATGGGCATCTTAAGCTTCACCTCGCCCTCCAGCTTTCCGTTTAAATAGAGAGCTGCTTTATCTGTATCCGCTACCAAAGTTGCGAGATGCCATTGGCCGGCGATGATTGGTTCGGCACAGTTAATAGTACTCCAACCGCCCTGTTGCAAATAGGCTTTCAGTTTGCCATTTGGCTCGATCGTGAGGCTCCACTGACGTTCATTAAGGGAATAACGGTTTTTGCCTACGAGCATCTGTTGGCCTAAGGCAAGGTCATATGGATTGAACCACAGCGAGATGGTGAACGCATCGCTTGCGAATTTCGCAGTTTCTTTAAGTTCGATCAGCGATTCGCCATCGAGGGCTAAACTCTGACCCAAAACACCCTTGGCCAATTTAACCTTTCCATGAACAATCAATGTATCTGTAACATCATTTAGAGGCCATTCGGTAGCCAGAACTGGCGCTGTAAGACTTTGCAGCAAAAGAATTCCGAAAGTAAGGTTCAATCTTGTCATGGTTTTCAAGATCCTCTTAGCTTCTAGTGTAATGCCCGCTGTGCAGTACGGTTGGGAATCGCAGGCGTAACTTATCTAAATCCTGCGATGGTTTTCGTATCTGCCAATGAACGAATCGTACCTACGTAATAGGAGAAATCTAGATCACGATCTATTTGAGTTGATCTTTACCAATAGTTAAATCGCCCCCTTATACAAGCCCTTCGAGCGGACCGGTAGCGGTACTGAAACGCTCGATCTCAACTCCGCCCTTTTTCAGCATGGATGTATACAAATTACATAGCGGTTGCTGATCCTGACCCATGAGTGGAATCTTTTTCTCGGGGTTAGACTTTGCTCCCGGGGCAGGGTTGAGCTCCTGATTCACCTGTTCCAGATAAGGCTTGTTAAAGGCAAGGTGCTGGCCGTGGCGGAAGCCGCCACCAGCAAGGATGGTTGGAAGATTGTAAGTCCAGTGAGTATTACCATCCCGAAGATTGCTTGTCATCAACATCATGGTGGAATCGAGCAGCGATGTGCCCCCTTCTTTAGCAGCCTTCAACTTGTCGAGCAAGCCGCCAAAGGCCTGAATAAGTTCGACTTCAACCTGACGGCATTGCGCAAGCTTTTTGGGTTCCTTGCCATGATGGGATAAATCATGATGCATGCCGAAGGTCATTAAGCTGATAGAGCGGGTGGAATCCGTGATCAGTGCGAGGTAGATCATATCTACCATAAGCTGGAACTTTGCCTTTTGCTGCTGGGCATCTGCAATGTCTCTCGGTTCACCACCGATCGCCTTCGGCTTGGGCTGGTTCACCCACTCGCGTGTCATTTTGAGCTGGCGTTCCACATCGCGTACGGACTCAAAGTATTCGTCAATGCGCTGGCGGTCGGCACTACTGACCTGACTGTTGAGGCTCTTGGCTCGATCCTTTACGAAATCGAGCATGCTGCGTCCTTCATCGATACGGCGGAGGTCGGCTTCCATCTCAGCAGGAGTTGCAGTCAGAAAAAGCTTTTTAAATACTGCTGAGGGGCGATCCATCGCAGGAATCGAAACGCCATTGGCGGTGACCGAAAGCGATGGGCCTTGCGTAGTCAGGGTGAGGCTTTCGTAGCGGGTTTCGCCACGAAAACGGATGGCAAAAGCCTGATCCACTGAGATGGTGTTTTTGAGATTGTGTGAATAATCTGGATAGGGTGCGCCGGTAAGCATGACTGCTTCCGCCTTATGACCGCCACCCCCGGTGTTGGGATGGCTCAGACCACTGATCACCGTGAAATCGTTGCGATGTGCAGCAAGATGTGCAAGGTGTGAAGGAAGAGTATAATCACGACCGGTTGTGACCGGTACGAAAGCTGCAGGGTCAAAACCAAAGGGAACGCCAATGCAAACCATGCGGCGTGGCGGAGTCACTGGAGCGGCTCCTAGATATCGCAAAGGCAACATCGAGTCCAGCATCGGCAATCCGATGGCGATGCCTGCGTTTTTCAGAAAGAGGCGGCGTGGTAATGGTTTCATTTGTTTTCCCTATTCGGTAAGTGGTTGCTCATTGTAAAATTCATATTATTTCCGAGTGATGAGTTCGCTCTGTATGACTTCCTGGATCAGTGTTCGTAAACCATACCCGGATGACTTGGATTTTTCCAAAATTGCATCGACAACGATCTCATCTTCAGCCTCCACACTAACACCCGTTGCGAAGGTGGCAAGCTTACGGACGAGACTGCGGGCAAGCAGTTCGGGCCTAGAGGCAAGAGTCGCTTTGTAGGCTCGAACATCTGCGATTTCCTTGCCATCGGGAAGCTGGCTCTTGGTGTCTACCGCCGGCCCTTTGAGATATTTGACACTACCATAATCACCACCATAAAAGACGCGCGCATTTTTCAGTTTTTCACCACTCTCGGTGGTGCGATAGTAATCGCGATAGCGGCCGATGGGATCGAACGCTTCGAGCACGAAACCGGGCGGATCGATTTTCTGATGGCAACCTGCGCAGCTCGCTACAGACTGGTGCTTAGAAAGTTGCTCGCGGATATTGGTCGCGCCACGGGTGTCGGGCTCGATCGATCCGGCATTCGGTGGCGGTGGTGGCACGGGTGTACCAACAATCCGCTCAAGCAACCATGCGCCGCGCAGCACCGGCGAGGTATTTGCACCATTAGATGTCACTTTTAAAATACTTGCCTGCGTGAGCAATCCGCCACGCAAACTGTCAGCAGGCAAATCCACTCTCCGCAATCCAGCACCCTTGACTGGTGGCAGGTCGTAATGCTCGGCAAGGCGTTGATTCAGGTATGCATGAGGTGCAGAAACTAACATCGCAGCGCCAAGATTGCGGTCTAGAAGATCGCGGAAATACGCTTGCGTTTCTCCGACAATCGAGTCATGCAGAAAAACATCCTGTCTTCCATCGTGAATACTTTCGAAATACTCAGGGAACAGATCGCGGTCTGGCGTGGTCGCATTGATCTCTCGCAGATTGAGCCACTGAGCAAGAAAATCTCGGACAAAAGCTTCAAAGCGTGGCGAGGCGATCAAGCGGGAGGTTTCTTTCCTCAGCACTTCCGGTCGGATCAAATCGCCCTTGTCAGCAAGCTTGCGCAACTCTTCGTCTGGCGCGGTTCGCCAAAGGAAATACGAGAGTCGTGCTGCAAGCTCATGGCTATTCAATTTATAACCATGTTCAACGATAAACAGAAAATCTGGTGAACAAAGCACTGCGCGGTGTGCGGCATTCAGAGCAACTTCAAAACACTCGCCTTTGCTTAGTCGGTCACGAACCATCGACTGGTAGAGCTCGACTTCACTGGCGGTACTTGGCCTTCGGAAAGCACGGCTAATAAAGCGGGTGAGCGTATCGCAAATAGCGGCCTCTGTTTTATCCTTAGGCAACCTAATCGTTACTGGATCCTTGACTTGACGATTGCCCCTCACTGGGCGCAGAATCGTATCGGGCACCCTCATGGTTTTTGCAATATCTGCTACAGAGATTAATTCAGCTTCATCGCCATAAAGCAAGCGATGCCCCTGTGGAGGCCAATGCTCGTGCAGCGGCCCGATAATCTCAACGGGCTTCACTACGATCCCAGGGCCCACTGTAGGAATGGGAGGATTAGGATTACTGATAGCATGCCAGCCCTTGGGAATCTTATCCTGCTTGTCGGGCAAATAAACGCTGTAACCTGCATCGATCCGCACCTTGGCCATGCGATAGGGCGCGATAATGATTGTCTCACCAATCTCAAAGGGTCGGGTCAACTCTACGACTGTTTCTTTACGATGTTGCGCATCGAAGTGGCCGAGTAATTCACGCCTCTTTCCTCCAGCGGCTAGCCAGACGCTAAAAATAAGATCCTCACCATTCGTAGTATCGCGTGCTTCTGTTGTGATGCGGATGCGATACCTGCCTGGGTTCTCTCGTGTAATTGTTTCGAACTGGCGCAGGTAAGCGGGAACTTCAATGTGAGTGTCGAGGAAGAAATGTAGATCATCTCCCCTAAGGTTGCACTGCAGCTTGTTATGAGCATGGCCATGGAATGATTTTTCCGCATCGTGTGTGTAGGAAAACTTGTATGTTTTTGTTTCCGGGCGTGCTTGACGAACACTGGCAGCCTCTAGGGCACGATCCGCTGCTGCCATGTATTGCTGGATGTGCACAGGTGAAATGCTCAGGGCTGCTGTCTGGTTGTTGAACCCATCGCGTAAATCATCTTCCGGTAATAGGTCTCTTAATGGCGTATCGATGCCGAGCAGGTCGCGTACCGTGTTTTCATATTCTAGCCGGTTGAGACGGCGCAAACGAACCCTGCCCGATTCACTATGCCTTGCAAGTGCATCCTCATGAAAAGCAGTCTTTAATGCTATGAGAGCCGTGTTGATTTCCGCTTCCGTGGGGCGTTGAGTTTTCTTTGGTGGGGGCATCTCACCGCTTTGCACGCGTGCCAGCACCCGGCTCCAAGCCTTGATGTTCTTCGGATCTCCCAGATTCTTGGTGAGCAAATCTGCCCGGAAGTTACCTTTCGAGGTATTGGCATCATGGCAGTCAGCGCAATGTTTTTTTACGAATGAAATTGGGAGCTCACGGGTGCTCGAAGGCTCTGCGGCATGCAAGTTGGCCAGTGGCACAAGCAGCAGGGCGGCGAATGGTACGAGTGTGTAATTCAGTCTAATCATGGTTTTATGCGTACCTGCTTTTATTCATGTCTACCTGAATCCTGTGAGTCGGATACTTTGCAACCTAGGGTGTGAACTAACAAACATACTACCATCAAAAAAGAATGTATTCCTTTATTATTATAGGTATGCCCTAAGCGAGGATTTCTTTTACCACTTCACCATGAACATCGGTCAGGCGGTAATCACGGCCAATATGGCGCCACGTTAACTTGGTATGGTCTAGCCCAAGCAGATGTAGGATGGTGGCGTGCAGATCATGGATGTGGACTTTTCCATTGGTTACCCGGTAGCCCATTTCATCGGTTTCGCCATAGGTGAAGCCCGCTTTCACTCCGCCTCCCGCCATCCAGGTGCAGAAGCTTTCGGGTTGGTGTTCGCGGCCATGCTTATCGATGGGTGCGGTGCCGCTAAGATCCTGGCTCCAAGGGGTTCGACCAAATTCGCCAGACCACAGAACGAGAGTATCTTCAAGAAGGCCACGCTGTTTTAAATCTTTGAGCAATCCAGCGACAGGCTGATCAGTTTGCTGGCATAACCTTGGCAGATTGCCTTGGATATCGCCATGATGATCCCACCCATCCATGGTTACCTGAACAAAGCGCACACCTGATTCGCTCAGCTTTCTAGCCAGCAGGCAGGCCCGACCATGCTTATCCGAGTCTTTGCCACCAATCCCGTAAAGATCCAGCGTTGACTTGGTTTCTTTTGATAGATCCACCAATTGAGGAGTGGTGGTTTGCATGCGGAAGGCTAGTTCCATGTTCTGGATCATTCCTTCCATGTTGGCATCGCCATGAAGATCATCAAGTAAACGGCGATTCAGCTTTTTGGTCAGGTCGATTCGTTGGCGTTGAGCCATCTCGGTTCCAGAGGCATTGCGCAAATTTTCTATAGGTAGAATTTTATCATTAAGAGGAACCGTAAGTGGTGTTCCCTGATGAGCGGCTGGAAGAAACCCGGAACCGTAGGTTCTTAAGCCGGGCGCATGAATGCTGACAAAGCTAGGCAGATTCTGGTTTTCGGTACCCAACCCATAACTGATCCAAGAACCCATGGAGGGGCGAACCTCGGTAAACATGCCGGTATGAAACTGATTGGTGGCGCTGGCATGCTGGGGGTTGTCAGCATTCATACCCCGTAAAAGGCAGATTTCATCTGCAACGCTAGCTAACTGTGGCATCAGATCAGAAATCATGACGCCTGATTTGCCTCTGGGTTTGACGGGCACAGCATTTCCGAGTGCCAGAAATTTTTCGGTTCCGACTTGTGTCACTTCTTTTCGAAGGGGTGAATCAATCGGCTGCCCATGCTTCTTGCGAATATATTCCTTGGGGTCGAACAAATCATGCTGCGAGGGGCCACCCGCCATGAACAAAAAGATCACCCTTTTAGCTTTGGCAGCCATGAGGGGAAGCTGGCCTCCGGGTGTTTGATTCATTGCGTGTGCAATGTCTGCGAGTGCCAGTGAACCAAAACCACAAGAAAGGTTTTGCAGCATCTGACGGCGACTAAAGAAAGGCTTTTGCAACATGGTCATCATTCCTTTTTAAAATCGAAAGATAAATTCATTAGAAGCCAGCAACGAATGACAAAGCTCCTGCCAAAGGGCAAGGTCAGGTTCTTTGCCCTTTGCATTTAAAGAGGAATTAATCCCCCCAAGAAATTCGTTCGCTTCAAGATATTCCGAATTTGTGATAGGTCGGTTGAAGACTACCAGCCAAAGATAATTCAGGCGAGCCTCGCTATCAGGAGACTCGGCGAGTACCCGGGCAGCAAGCACCTTCGAACGCTTTCGAAAAAGTTCATTGTTCATTACAAACAGCGATTGAGTAGGTACTACAGTCTGGTTTCGTTGGCCTGCAATCTGTGCGGGGTTCACGAAATCAAAATAGGACCGGATACGATCATGAGTCCCAAAGTTCGTACGCATAACCGGTAGGTAGATAGTTCTTTGGAATTCCTCGGTAGGGCGGGGTTTGCGATGGGTGTAGTTGGGCGGGTTGACTCCCTTCAGCGAAAGTGATCCACAATTTTCCGGTTCTTCCAGCACAAGCGCAGGCCCGCCCTCGCTTTGAATTAATTCTCCACTTATATGAAGAAGGCCATCCCTTATTGCTTCCGCATCAAGCCGCTGACGGTTCATTCTCCAGACCAGTTTGTTTTCAGGATCGATCTTCATTGCATCCTGATTATTGGAACTTGCCATTCTATACGCATGGCTGAGAACCAAGTCACGCATCAACCGCTTCTGGGACCAACCTCGATTCATGAAACGAGTCGCAAGATGATCGAGCAGTTCTGGATGCGATGGTGATTCACCGCGGGTGCCAAAGTAATCAACACTGCGAACTATCCCTTCACCAAAAAGCTTCTGCCAGATTCGATTAACTGCAACCCTGGCGGTTAGCGGATTGCCTGCATCGGCCAGCCAATCAGCAAGCTGAAGCCTGCCACTTTGCCCGTTGGGGATTGTTGGAAATTTATCTCGTGAAACAACACGGATGGCACCTCGAGGCATTACGACCCCCGGTGCATAAGGATTGCCCCGGATGTAGACAGGCATATCAGCAATATTATCGCCATCCTTCAAGGCAAAGGCCTTGGGCGCCTTGGAGCGGAAGAAATCTGCATGGCTTATCGTGCCCCCGATTTTCCGAATGCTTTCATTCAACTCATCCCGTTTTTTGACTAGTGTTTCTCTTTTAGCTGCAGATGGCGCATCCGCTTTTTTATCAGCCGAAGCCGCTTTATCTAATTGCGCAAGCTCATCGGTCACGGTCTTCCGCTGCATCTCAAGGCTTGATTTCTCGGCCTTCCATGCGGTGATATTTTCATCTGTTTTCGACTCCAGCTTTTGACGAGCTTTTAATTGCTCGGGAGTTTCAGGAAGATCAGTCGTGTTCAGGCTGCTCCAAACGCCAAATGCTGTCTTGTGCGTTGATGGAGAACTACGAAGCATTCCTGCGATTCCGTAGTAATCTTGCAAACCTATTGGATCAAACTTGTGATCATGGCAGCGAACGCATCCAAGCGTCATCCCCAAAAATGCTGTTCCAATCTTGCTGATCTGGGTATCCAAATAGTCGGCTTCAAGCTTTGCCTTGTCTGGTTCGACAATTTCGACATCCCCCACCATCAAGAAACCCGTCGCAGTCAGATTTTCTGCCCGCTCTTCTGGCTTGTTTGCAGGAATCAAATCACCCGCAATCTGTTCCTTAACAAACCGATCAAACGGCTTGTCTTTGTTGTAAGCTGCAATCAAATAATCACGATAACGCCAAGCATGTTCTGCATAGACATTGTTCGATGTTCCCATCATGTCTGCGTAGCCGGTAAGATCCAGCCAATGCCTTGCCCATCGCTCACCATAAGCGTGTGAACCCAATAACCGATCCACAACCTTTTCCCAGGCCTGAGGCGAGTTATCTTCGATGAATGCTTTAATTTCTGATGGGCTTGGGGGCAAACCGGTCAGATCAAAGCTGACCCGCCTTAACCATGTATGACGATCGGCATCCTTCGATGGCTGAAGCCCAGCTTTCTCCAACCTTGCAAGTAAAAATCGATCCATTGGATCCAAAGGCCATGCAGCATCTTTGACCAACGGTGGTTTGGGATCGAGTATCGGTTGGAAAGCCCAATGCTTGCGGCCTGCCTCAATATCAAGGGTTCGCACTATTGGAGTTTCAATTAACTTCCGAGGATCGGGCGCACCCATTTTTATCCATGTTTCAAAATCCTTAATCACAGAATCAGAGAGTCTTCCCTTTGGGGGCATTTCCAAACCATCATATTTCAATGCCTTGATTAAAAGGCTCTTTGCTGGATCCCCAGGCACAATTGATGATCCGCTATCACCGCCCTTTATGAGTGCATGACGATTATCAACACGCAATCCACCCTTGATGATTTTTGAATCCGCAGAGTGGCATTTGTAACAATGATCCACCAAAACTGGTCGTATCTTAGTTTCAAAAAATGCAACTTGCTCTTTCGTTGGCGTTGGGGCATCTACCGCAAACACCTTAGAGGTGCAAAATAGGATACATATCAAAAAACCTGAGGTGTGTTTTATC
>Ga0208854_1000099_pt1 | contig 18835 bp, 23 predicted proteins | sample LakMenEpi30Nov11_FD_150748 | JGI IMG/M metagenome (GOLD analysis project Ga0208854, IMG submission 150748) | Freshwater microbial communities from Lake Mendota, WI - 30NOV2011 deep hole epilimnion (SPAdes) | ecosystem: Environmental > Aquatic > Freshwater > Lake > Epilimnion/Euphotic zone ...
TCCGGGCAAGCATGTAAACCCCAGCCGCGACCATCGTGGCGGCGTGGAGGAGGGAGGAAACAGGCGTCGGGCCTTCCATGGAATTTGGAAGCCAGACATGGAGCGGCATCTGGGCCGATTTGCCCACCGTTCCCATGAAGACCAAAACACAGGCGACCGTGAGATACACCGGCGCGCCTTCGAAGCCTGGGATCGCCGAGAGGAGTCCTGAGAAAGCCACCGTGCCGGTCGCCGACCAGAGCAAGAGGATTCCCAGCATGAAGCCGAAATCGCCGATGCGGTTGACGATGAAGGCTTGCTTGCCGGCATCAGCCGCAGAGTCTTTCGAGTAATAATGCCCGATGAGGATATAGGAACTCACGCCGACGAGTTCCCAGAAGATGAACATCATCACGAAATTGTCGGCCAGAACGATGCCGAGCATGGAGAAGAGGAACAGGGAAAGGCCGGCGAAGAACCGCGTGTAGCCTTCCTCGTCGCGCATGTAGCCGGTGGAGTAGATAAAGACGAGCGTGGAGATCGTCGTGACCACGAGGAGCATGACCTTGCTCAGGTGGTCCAGCGTGATGCCGATCGTGATCGTGAGTTCCGGGCCGAAATTCAGCCACTCCAGGGACAGTTGCGGCGCGACTTCGGTTTGGCGGAATAGCCACCAGCTCAGGAGGCAACCTGTTGCCGCCGAGAGGATCGCGAGGCCGGCGCTCAGGGTTTTGGAGAACCTCCCGATGAGGAAAATCAGGACCGCTGCGGCGAGCGGAGAAAAGAGAATGATCCAAGGCGCGGTTTGCGTGCTCATCAAAACTTCAGCGTGTTGAGGTCCTCGACATGAGTGGTCTGCTTGGCGCGGAAGAGCGCCACGATGATGGCTAGACCCACCGCCACCTCCGCCGCGGCCACGGTGATGATGAAAAACACCAGCACCTGGGCATTGTAGTTTGGCAACCCGTTCGGCAGGAGATTAAACCGCGAAAAGGCGACCAAGGAGAGGTTGGCAGCGTTGAGCATCAACTCAAGGCCCATGAAAATGATCAGAATGTTGCGGCGCAGAAGCACCCCGGCAAGGCCGAGGGAGAAAAGCAGTCCGCTGACGAGGAGATAATGCGCTAGCGTAGGCATGAATTTCGGGAAAAAACCGTCTCTGCGGTCACTTGAGCTCCTTTCGGCTCAGGAGAACGACCCCCACCGTGGCTACGAGGAGAAGGACGCCGATGATTTGGAATGGGAGGTTGAAATCGCGGAACAGCGTGAAGCCCACCCCGGCGACATCATTGAAGGAAGGGTCGGAAAGCTCCGGCTTGGTTTGATGAAGAGCGGACCAACCGGCGATGACTTGGGAGATTGCGGCCATGAATCCGCCAACGACCAATCCCCCACCCAGCCAGGCGGACGGGCGGACTTTGCGGTGTTTTTCGGCCCGGAGGTCGAGGAGCATGATTATGAAAAGAAATAACACCATCACCGCGCCGGCGTAGACCAGCACTTGAACGACGGCGATGAAGAAAGCGTCGAGCGTCACAAACACCGCCGCGAGGGCGACAAAGGTCATCACCAGACTCATCGCGGAGGAAACGGGATTCCGAAGGAAAACCACGCCCAAAGCGAAGGCCAGCATGAGAATCGAGAAAATCCAGAAGAGAGCGAGTTGCATGGGCGAGGTCGAAAGAGGCTTCTACTTTTTATCGTTCCACTTGTTGACGAGGCCCTTCATCTCACCGCCCAACTCCCGGAGCTTATGAATGTCGTGGACCATTTCCGCGCGGGTGAGCCCGGTGATCGAGTAGTCCTTGCGGAGGTAGATCGCTTGTTCCGGGCAGACTTCTTCGCAGAGGCCGCAATAAATGCAGCGAATCATATCAATATCGAAAGACTTCGGGCGTTTCTCGACTTTTCCCCAACGCTCATCGGCTGGAATTTCCTCGGGGTGAATCGTGATGGCGCGAGGCGGGCAGATGAATTCGCAAAGTTGGCAACCCACACACTTGTCGCGGCCCTCTTCGTTACTCACGAGCGTCGGCGCGCCACGATACCATGCTGGCAATTGGGCGTCCCACTTCTGCTCGGGATATTGCATCGTCACCTTCGTTTGGCCGGTGATCTGGCGAAAGATGTGTTTCAGCGTGATCAGCAACCCACCGATAATTGAAGGAAGATAGATTTTCTCAGCCAGATTAAGGCGCGGACGCGTGACGGTGATGGCCATTAAAGTGCGTGGTTTCTAGCAAGGTTCTTTGAGCGTGGCAACGCCGGACTCAACTTTTTTGGCGAAGCCTCGCCTGCTCGGCGGCTCCGGGCTCTCCGAGCCCCATTTTGAGCCGCGCCGCCGCCGGGGCCGGGACAAACTTTTCCACATCGCCGCCGAAAAGCGCGACCTCTTTGACGATGCGCGAGCTGAGGTATGTGTAGTCCTCTTTCGGCGTGAGGTAGACCGTTTCCAAGCGCGGCTCGAGCTTGCGATTCATGAGCGCCATTTGGAATTCGAACTCGAAATCCGAGACCGCCCGGAGGCCGCGAATCACGGTGAAAACTTCCTGCTCGCGGGCGAAATCCACAAGCAGACCGTGCAGGGGGAGGATTTGGATAGCGGGGTTATCGCCAAGCGAGTCGCGGAGCATTTGCATGCGGACATCCACGCTGAACAGCGGCCCTTTCGCTTTGCTGGCAGCGACGGCCACGATCACAGATGAAAAAATCTGCGTCGAGCGCCTGATCACATCGAGGTGACCGAGGTGCACAGGATCGAAACTGCCGGGGTAAATCGCACGGTTTTCCTTCATGGGAGAATTCCTCTTTCACCGGATGCCGGGCGGTTTGGAAAGAGGAATCGTCCCGGCGGCTACTCAACCGTCACGCTCTTGGCGAGGTTTCGCGGCTTATCCACATCGCACCCCAATTCGACGCCGATGTGGTAGGCGAGCAATTGGAGTGGCAGGACGGTGAGGATCGGCGTGAGGAAATCCTCACACGCCGGCACGAGCACGACATCATCGCAGAGGTCGGCCAGGACATCGTCGCCTTGCGTTCCCACCGCGATCACCGGGCCTTTGCGAGCTTTCACTTCCTCGATGTTACTGAGGTTTTTTTCGAACAACTCATCACGCGGCGCGATGAAAATGCTTGGAGTGGACTCATTGACGAGAGCGATCACGCCGTGCTTCAGCTCCGCACTCGGATGGGCACAGGTAGAGATATAACTAATCTCTTTGAGCTTCAGAGCGCCCTCCAGCGCGACAGGAAAATTCGCCTGTCGGCCGAGAAAGAGGAAACTCTCGGAGTTCGCATATTTTTTGGCAATGCGACGCACGACCTCATCCACCTCCAGCGTCTCCGCCACGAGATCCGGAAGCTTTTCCAGGGCCCTGAGGATTTTCTTTCCCTCGCTGTGTCGCAAATCCCGCATTCGCCCGAGCATTAGGCCGAGCATCGCGAGCACGAGCACCTGCGAGGTGAAGGATTTCGTGGCGGCGACTCCGACCTCCTGCCCGGCGCGCAGATCGATCCCTCCATCGCTCTCACGGCTGATCGTGCTGAAGGGATTGTTGCAAATGCCAAAGGTCGGCGCGCCCCGGCGCTTGATCTCTCGCATAGCCGCGAGCGTGTCGGCGGTCTCCCCGCTCTGGCTCAACGCAAAGACCGCCGTGCCCATTTCGAGCGGAGAATTTCGATAGCGGAATTCGCTGGCGATCTCGCACTCCACCGGCACGCGGGAGAGGAATTCGATGATGTATTCGCCGGCGAGAGCCGCGTTGAACGAGGTGCCGCAGCCGGTGAAGATCAAAGTCTCCCACTGCCGCAATTCCTCGGGTGACCGCTCGATGCCATGGAAACACGCCGTGCCCTGATCGGCGATCAACCGCCCGCGCATCGCCTCACGCAAAGTCTCGGGCTGCTCGTGGATTTCCTTTTGCATGAAATGCTCGAACTTCCCCTTCGTTCCTGCCTTCGCCGCTTTCTCCATCGAGCGAACGACCACCGGCGCGGCGGCAACGCCGTCGATGCCCGCCACCTCGAATTTCCTGCCATCGAGCCAGGCGATTTCGCCTTCGTTCAAATACACGAAATCCGACGCCCAGCCGGCGATGGCTGCCGGATCGCTGGCGAGGAATTGCCCACCGTCGCCAAGCCCGAGGGCCAGAGGACTCCCCCGCCGCGCGGCGAGGAGAAAATCCCCCAAATCCTCGTGCAGAACGCCGATCGCGTAGGTTCCCCTCACCTGCTGCAAAGCCTCCCGCGTGGCCTCGACCAAACCCTCGCGCGACTTGTCGCCATGGCCGTCGAACGCCTCGCCGATCAAGCGCGAGATCACCTCGGTGTCGGTTTGCGACGAGAAGACATGCCCGCGCGACTCGAGTTCGGCGCGGAGGTCTTTGTGGTTTTCAACGACTCCGTTGTGCACCAGCGCCAGCTTGCCGGAGCCGTCGCGGTGCGGGTGGGCGTTTTCCAGCGTCACCCTGCCGTGCGTCGCCCAGCGGGTGTGGCTGATGCCGCTCGTTCCCGAGACCGGATGGCTTTTGATTTCCTCGACGAGCGAGGAGACATGGCCCACGGCTTTTCGAATTTCGATTTTTCCATGATTCAGCACGGCAGCGCCGGCCGAATCGTAACCCCGGTATTCCAGACGACCGAGCCCCTCCAAAAGAAAGGGCACGGCGTCGGAATCCCCAACATACCCGACAATTCCACACATGATTAGTTAAGTGTTCCATCGAGGGGGGTGAATTCGTAGCCCAGCGCCTTGAGACCATCGACCGTCTCGCGCAGGTATTGAGGGTCCAGATACCAGTGGAAATAAAATCCCGCCCAGCCATCGCGCACGACCTTGAGCGCTTTCGCCCGCTGCAAGAGGTCGTTCGGAAGGCTCGGCGGCTGGATTTCATACCAACCCCATGGATCGATGTAGCCGATCGTCTCCGGCATGCGCTTCACCCCATAGGTGTCGCGATAAATGAATGGCGAATTCAACTCGCTGGCCTGCGTGACGCCCTGCGAATCCTTGAAAAACAGGATGCTGCGGTCGCAGGCAAACGGGTAAATGCTGGCAAACGCCTTGTAGCCCTCGGGTGTCGAGAGGTAGTGCGGCGTGAGCCAACCTGTCGGTGTGAACCCCGCGTTGAGCAGGATGTTTTTTCCACGGTTCACACGCTTCTTGGCATTCGCGATGGTGTTACCCGGCAGCGGGCCAACCAGCGTGAGAAAGCCAAACTCGTCGGCCGTTACCCGGTAGAACTCATAGTCGTCGCCGCTGACACCCGAGTAGGGATTCATCAGCCCGTCGATCTGGTGCGTCGTTCCATGCTGGAGCACCTGCCCACCGAAGGTCGTCCAACGCTTGATCTCCTTGGTAAAAGCGCTGTTTTTTGTGACACGCACCGTCTCGGCGACGCCATCGTTGTAGATGCCAGACCAATCGCGATATTCTGGAATCAAGCTGATCGTGAACGGCACATCGAGCGAGTCGAGCGTGTTGCCCAGTGTCTTGAGTGTCGGCAAATCGTTTACAGCCGCCACATCCTCGATTCGGAAATAAGCGCGGTGCTTCTCCTCGTGGAAAATGCCCAGCATGTCGTGGAGCAAATCCTGAAAGGCCAGCGCCCGGCATTCAAAGCCAGTTGAGATCATCGGCATGTCGGCTACGACCCAGAAATTCCCGCTCTGCACCACATAGGGCCAGGATTTCCCCTCCTCATCGAGAGCCGTTGCATGAACCTTCACCTTGGTGGTGTCGAGGACTTCAAGCCGGCTCAAGCCGAGATCAAACTGATCCTTCTTCAGCTCGGTTTCCTTGTAGACGACGGTCGGATGCTTGTCTCCCGAATAGGAGAGAAACCGTAATCCATAACGCTCTTCGAAAGCCGGACTGTAGGAATAGTTGCTGAGATTCCAAGCGTAGCGCCAGAGATTCACCCCGAGCCAAACGAACGGCCGCGTATTGGCCTCCAAGTCTGTCTGGAAAATTCCGGGCAACGGCGTTTCGTTCCAGACTGACGCGAGGTAGAAAGTCGCATCGTGTCCTTGCAGATCTCCTGCGAGGTATTTCGAGAATGGCTTTCGAACCACCCGGGCCTCGAAGTGCCCGAGCAGATTCTGAAGTTTCACCGAGTAGATTTCGCCAAGCCAGCCGTATTGGCCCTCGTTGTCGTAAAGAACGAGAACCGATGGGCCGGTTGGAACCGTGTCGATGCCCTCCGCAGGTGGTGTGATCAGCAGGAATGCCGCCAGAACCAATGCGGTCAGGCAACCGCATTGGATCCAAACAGTCGGACTCCATCGTTTTTGAGTTGGTGTGTGTGTATTCATGTTTTTTCTCTCCGCCCTCAAATTAGAGCGGAGGGAAACTGGGCGCGATGGGGACAACGCCCAACACGATCACACGGGCTAAAGAGGGAGTAGGGTTTGCACTGCGTTGTCGATCACGCCCGAAGAGATCGCGTAGCGAGTGAGGCTGGCGGTCTCGTGGATGTGGAGTTTGTCCATCAGGTTCTGGCGATGCTTTTCCACCGTCTTGATGCTGATCCCCAAATCCCCGGCGATTTGCTTGTTGGCGTAGCCCTCGGCGATGAGTTGGAGCACCTCGATCTCGCGGCTCGTGAGCTTCACAGCGGGACGCGAGCCGTTTCCGATCGGCGTCTCGGCACCGATCTTCCGCATGCGGTGGGAAATCGACGGACTGAAAAATTTGCGTCCTCCGACCACCTCTTGAATCGCGTGCAAGACGAGGTTGGAGGGCGAATCCTTCAGCAGGTAGGCATCGAAATCCCCGAGCATCGTTTGGTTGATGAAGCTGTCATTTCCAAAGGCGCTCAAAAGCACGACACGCACGCCGGGAGCGGATTGGCGGATTTGGCGGGCCGCTTCCAAGCCGTTCATCCGAGGCATGCCGATATCCATCAGCATCACATCGGGCCGCTCGGCAATGGCCATTTCCACGGCCTTCCGGCCATTGTCCGCCTCGCCCACCACACGGATCGAGTCCTCGGCATCGAGCATGTTTCGCAGGGCCTCGCGGATGAAGGTGTGGTCATCCACGATGCCGATCGAGACTTGCTTGGAGGCAGGTGATTTAGGAGAGGCGGCAGGTTTTATCCGCAAGGCCGAAGGCTTCCCGGGTTTCACCGGAAGAAGTTTTTGAGTGGGCCGCTTGGAGAGTTTGATTTTGGTCATGTCTTTTTATTTTAGGTTTGTTGGGTTGGGTTGAAAATCGTCGGCGCCCGCTGCCTCGTGGTAGGTAGAAACCCCACCAGAAGAGCGGGCGACCGACTATTCGGCTGGGGAAATTTGCTTGGCCTCGTTGGCTTTTTGGACACGAGCGACTGATGCGTTTCGCTCCATTGCGGCCAGCGTGCGGCCCTCGCTGCGGACCTTGCTGTTGACAGTTTTCCCGGCGTTCGTTCGGGCTCGATCTTCGCGAGAGATGTGGATGCGCGGGCTAGGTTGGATGCCGGAGTTTTTGGTTTTGGTTTTCATGAGTTGGATGCTTGAGCGCCGATAGACTCCAAAATTCACCCACCCACCGCCACGGGGTGAAGACCCCGAAGACGAGCCTCCAAAAATCGCGTTGAGTCGAAGCAACTATGAATCATCCCATGCTCGCCAAATTCTCCATCAGCTACACCGTTTTCCCGGACCACAACAAACGCCTGGATACCCACTACACCGACGATCCCGTCGAAGCGGAAATGTTCATTTCGCAGCTCCTCAAAACCGGCGCTCGGATTTTCGACATCAAGCACAACGGCGTGGATCTCGAATCGATCGCCTATGACCGCATGATCCGGATCGCATCCGAACGCCTCGCCGGGCGCTTGATCGGGGCCTCACTGAAAATCGACTACGCCGAGGTGCGGCACCGTTTCGGCCTCGCGGTGTGAAAAATCAACGGCCGTCGATCAGGTCGCGGTTCTTGTAAAGATAGGTCAGCCCGGACCAAGTCGAGAGCGCGACCATGATCGGCACGAAAATGTGCGTGCCCGCCCACCACGCGCTTTCAAACCACGCCGGGTGGGCGAACTCCTTCCACGCGAGAAGGAGCAGGAAGTAAAGAATCGTGCCCATTTGCCAGGAGGTCTTGTGTTTTCCCAGCGTGTCAGCGGGCAACACGATCCCTTTCGAGGCCGCGAGCGAGCGAAGGCCGGTAATGAGAAATTCCCGGGAAATGATGAGCGTCACGGCCCAAACGGGAATCGCCTCGTGCGCGACAAGGCAAATGAAGGCGGCGGCGGTGAGAATCTTGTCGGCCAGCGGATCCATGAGCTTGCCGAAATCGGTGACGAGTTGGTGACGCCGGGCAATCTCGCCATCGAGCCAATCGGTGAATGTGGCGAGCAAGAACAACCCGAATGCCACGCTGAAGCCGTAGGGAAAATTCACCGAGAAACAGACGACAAAAAGCGCCGCGAACCCCAGCCTCGCCAGCGTCAGGCGGTTTGGAAGATTCATGCGAAGGTGGCGGACGGCGTGCGGGCCGGGATAAAACCCATCACAAATCCCCGGCGACGGCAGACTGCCGGGCGGCATGAGCACGCGCCACGGCGATATATTTTTCCGCGCTCTGGCGGAGCGAAAGCAATTCCTCGGGGGTCAATTCGCGAACGACCTTCGCGGGCGATCCGATCACCAGCGAGCGCGGCGGGATTTTCGTGCGTTGGGTCACGAGAGCCTTGGCCCCGATGAGACATTCCTCGCCGATCTCGGCCCCGTCGAGCACCGTGGCTCCCATTCCCACCAGGCAGAGGTCGCCAATCCGGCAGGCATGAATAATCGCCGCGTGGCCGATCGTGCAGTTCGCCCCGATCACAGCTGGCATATCGTCGGCCAGATGAACAATGGCTCCGTCCTGCACATTGGTCCCCTCCCCGATCACAATCGATTCGATGTCTCCACGGAGCACAGCTCCATAGAAAACACTCGAGTTTCGGCCCAACCGCACATCCCCGACCAGAGTCGCATTCGAGGCAACAAACGCCGCGAGCGAGGTTTTGGGTTGCCGTCCGAGAAATTTATTAAGGCGCTCTTCGATCGTCACTAGCCGGGAAGGGATTTGGGGGATGAAAAAAACTAGATTTTTTTGCGTTTCGCCTCGGCGATCAATTGGGCCTCTGCCTCGATCCAGTCGGTCGAGGGATCACCGGGCCAACCCATCGTCTGGCGGCGCTCACCAATATAATAGGCGCGGGTGGCGATCTGATCCTGTGTGATCACAGGAGCTGGTGCCGGTGCGGCGGGCTTCGCAACCTTGACTGGTGCAGCCTTAGCCTTGGCGGGAGATTTCGTTACAGTTTTGGGGGACTTCTTGGCCGCCGGAGCGGCTGGTTTCTTGGCTTTGACTTCCTTGGTCTTGGACTCTGCTTTGCTTTTTTTGGCTGGCATAGTTCGGTGATTAGTGGAACTCCCCGCCGGGATTTGCAAAATAAATCTTCAAAAAAATCCGACCGGAATTAGTTTTTGGCTGTGACTGCTTTCCTGATTCGCTGGTTGGTAACGACCGTGGCCGTATTCGCCGCCGAAAAACTCATTCCCGGCATTCATTGCAACAGCGCCGGTGCCCTCCTTGGGGCCTCGCTCCTTCTGGGAATCGTCAATGCCTTCGTTCGGCCAATTCTGCTCCTGCTCAGCATTCCTTTTATCATCGTGACGATGGGCCTTTTCATTTTGGTGGTGAATGCCCTGATGCTGATGCTTGTGGCCCAGATCGTCCCTTCGTTTTCGGTGGATGGCTTCTGGAATGCGTTTTTCGGATCCATTGTGATCAGCCTCGTGAGCTGGATTTTAAGTTCCTTCTTCCGCACGAGTGACGGGAAAATCCACACCATCACCCATCACCCCTCGATCAAAAAAGCGGACGCCCGCGTGATCGAATGAGGCTCTTCGGACCCGGGGCCGGGCATGTGAAAATCTGCGGCATCACCCGCGAAGACGACGCCCTCGATTGCGTGGAAGCTGGCACCGACGCGCTGGGCTTCAATTTTTTTCCCGGCTCCTCGCGCCACATCCCGCTGGAATCGCTCGAGTGGATTCGGGGCTTGAATGGCTTGGTGGACCGCGTGGCGGTCGTCGTGAATCCCGAGCCCGAGTTGCTCGACACGCTCTGGCGCTCGGGGTGCTTCGAGATGATCCAATTCCACGGCGATGAATCCCCCACGCAGTGTGCGATGTCGGGGGTGACGAACTGGATGAAGGCCATCCGCGTGCGGAACGACGAATCCCTCGCCGAAGCCAACCGCTTCTTGACCCCGCACATCCTCCTCGATTCCTGGTCGCCTGCGGCCTACGGGGGAACAGGAAAAACGGCGGATTGGCAAATGATCGGCGCGTTTGTTGCGGAACATCCCGAGCACCGCTTCGTGCTCGCCGGAGGCTTGAATCCCAGCAATGTCGCCGAGGCAATTCGCGTCGTCCGACCCGCCGCCGTGGATGTCGCAGGCGGCGTAGAGGAATCGCCCGGCAAGAAAGACCCCGCCAAGGTCCGCGCATTCCTCCAAGCCGTCCGCGCGGCGATTTGAATCAAATCCCGCTGGCCCTTGCCCCATTCGCGGATTAGATAATCCGCTCCTCGAAAACCATGGCTCGATCCAAACTCCTCATCGCTTGTCCCGAGACCAATGCGGACCTGCTTTATCTCGGCGGGTTCCGTGCTCCCGACGCCTTCGCGTATCTTGAGACGGCAGGCAAAAAACACATCCTGCTCAGCGATCTCGAAATCGATCGGGGCCGCGCCGAAGCGAAAGTCGATTCCGTCGAGGCCTTCTCCGAATTTTCCAAACTCGCCGAAAAAACTCCCGGCAAAACGCCCAACTACTCGAAAGTGGTTGCGACCTGGCTCCACTCCAAAAATGTCAGCGAGGTCAAAGTCCCCACGGATTTTCCCTTCGGCCATGCCCGCGATCTGAAAAAATCCGGCATCGATGTGAAGCCCGTTCGGGGCCCGTTTGTGCCCGAGCGCGAAATCAAATCCCGACCGGAGGTCCATGCTTTGGAAAATGCCATCCGCATCTCGGAGATCGGCATGACCCGTGGCATCGAGGTCCTCCGCGCCTCGAAGATTCTGAAAGACGGCTCTCTCTCTTTCAACGGCACGCACCTGACCTCCGAACTCCTCCGCATCGAAATGGAAACCGCCGTCGTCCGCGCAGGGGGCGAGGCCCGGGGCGACACGATTGTCGCCGGCGGCCAACAGGCCTGCGATCCCCACCATCGCGGGACGGGTCAGCTTTTCGCCGACCAACTCATCATCCTCGACATCTTCCCGCGCGACATTCGCTCGTGCTTCCACGGCGACATCACCCGCACGGTCGTTCGCGGCCGCGCCAGCGAGGAACAGCGCCGTCTTTGGAACACCTGCCTCGAGGGCCAAAAACTCGCGCTCGATGCGATCAAGCCCGGCGTCGAGGGCCGCATCATCCACAACATGGTGAAAAAATTCTTCGCCGACCAAGGCTATCCGACCGAGATCAAAAACGGCCGCTGGCAGGGATTTTTCCACGGCACCGGCCACGGCCTCGGTCTGGAAGTCCACGAGTCGCCGAGGTTTTCCGACGCGATTTTTCAGCCCGGCCAAATCCTCACCGTGGAGCCTGGAATCTACATGCCCGGCCTCGGTGGCGTGCGCCACGAAGATGTCGTGCTCATCACAAAAACCGGCTCCAAGCTCCTGACCCGCCTCCCGAAACCTTTCGAAATATGAGTATCGCCCAGCGCGAAATCGCGCGACGCCGGACCTTCGCCATCATCTCGCATCCCGACGCCGGAAAGACCACCCTCACCGAGAAATTCCTGCTCTACGGCGGCGCCGTTCAACTCGCCGGCAGCGTGACCTCCCGCAAAAACCAGCGCGCCACCACGAGTGATTGGATGGAGCTCGAAAAACAGCGCGGCATCTCGGTGAGCTCGACCGTTCTGCAGTTCGACTACAACGGCTGCGTGGTGAACCTCCTCGACACCCCGGGCCACAAGGATTTCTCGGAGGATACCTACCGAGTCCTCACCGCAGTGGATGCCGCCGTGATGGTGGTGGACGCCGGCAAGGGCATCGAATCGCAGACGCGAAAACTCTTCGAGGTTTGCCGCAAGCGCGGGGTTCCGATCTTCACTTTCATGAACAAGCTCGACCGCCCGGCGCGGCCCGCTCTCGAGCTTTTGGATGAACTCGAATCCGTCCTCGGCATCCACGCGATCCCGATGAATTGGCCGCTAGGCGACGGGCCTGAATTTCGGGGCGTGTTCGATCGCGAGCAAAAGGCAGTCCACCTTTTCGAGCGAACCCCCGGCGGCACCTACCGCGCTCCGGTTTCTGTCGCAGGAATCGATGACGCCACCGTGAGTCAAGCGCTCGCGCCGGATGTCCACAAAAGGGTCCGCGACGAACTCGAACTCCTCGAAGGCGCGGGCGCGGAATTTGATTTCGACGCCGTCCGCGCCGGAAAGGCCACACCGGTTTTTTTCGGCAGCGCCGCGAACAATTTCGGCGTCCAACTCCTGCTCGACAATTTCCTCCGCCTCGCTCCCCCACCCGCTTCCCGCCAAAGCGGCGAGCAGGAAATCGAGCCGGCGTCGGACAAATTCTCCGGCTTCGTTTTCAAAATCCAGGCGAACATGAATCCCAAGCACCGCGACCGTGTTTCCTTCATTCGCATCGTCTCGGGTTGCTTTCGCCGCGACATGAACGCCCACCATGTCCGCCTCGGCAAACCCGTGCGGCTCGGAAATTCCCAGCGGCTTTTCGCACAGGAACGCGAGACGGTGGACGAGGCCTGGGCTGGCGATGTCGTGGGCATCGTGGGCAACTACGATTTCCTCATTGGCGACACCGTGAGCGAGGATCCGGCGGTCCGCTACGACGAGACGCCGCGCTTCGCACCCGAGTGTTTCGCCTACCTGCGAAATTCGAGCACCGCGAAATTCAAACGCTTCCGCGAAGGTCTCGACCAACTCCTCAAAGAAGGCGTCGCCCAGCAATTCGAGCTCCCCGACTCCATCCAGCGCGTCCCTCTCCTCGGCGCCGTCGGCCCCCTTCAATTCGAGGTGATGCAATACCGGCTCGAGACCGAATACAGCGCCGATTGCCGCGTGGAGACCGCGCCGTGGCAATTCGCCCGCTGGCCGCTGGTCGATGGCGCGCCGCTGACCGAGCGTCCCGAGTTGCTCCTGCCGAGTGGCTGCGCGATGGCGAAGGACGCCTCCGGCTTTTGGGTCGTTCTTCTTCCGAGTTCTTGGACGATCGGCTATCTCGAGGAAAAAAATCCCGCGCATTCCTTCGGAGCGGAGCCCCCTTCGCCGCCACGGACCGCTTGAGCGAGGGACGAAAAACAAGCTTTGGGGTTGCCTAAAAAAAGCTCTTTGGTATTAACCACGGCTCCGCTTTCGGAACCGTTCCGTTTTGGCCACCCCTCGCCCAATCCTGGAAGCCCCCAATGGGCCGAATACCGGGATACCGACACCACGACATGCTCTTGACCACACTTTTTGCAGCAGTTTTGACTTTGGATGCGCCGACGATTTTTCCGAAAGGCGATGGCAGCGGATCCTTTGTCGACTGGCTCTCAAACTCGATCTTCGTCAGTGGCTTTGTCTCTCTCCTGATCATCTGGTTCGCTCGCAAAGCCACCCGCCAGCTTTCCGTCGTGCCCGGCCCGTCGCAGAATTTCTTCGAGGGCCTCGTGCAAGGTCTCTACGACACGATCGAGGGAATTGTCGGCCACCACATGGTCGCTCGTGTTTTTTCCCTCCTCGCCACCCTCTTCATTTTCATCATTGTCTCCAACTGGTTCGCCCTCCTGCCCGGTGTCGGCTCGATCGGCTGGGGACAAGACACGGCCCAAGGCTTTGAAGTCACCACCCCGATCCTCCGTCCCACCACAGCCGATCTCAACATGACCCTCGCGATGGCGACCGTGTTTATGGTGTTTTGGCTTTACTGGTCGATCAGCGAGGTCGGTTTGAAAAATTTCCTCGTGCACATTTTCGGCTCGAAAGGTGGCCTCACCGGGTTCATGGCCGTGCTTCTGATCCCGGTCTTCCTTTTCGTCGGCGTCATCGAAGTCGTCTCGATTGCCTTCCGCCCTGTCTCTCTGTCCCTTCGCCTTTTTGGAAATGTTTTTGCCGGCGAGAACTTGCTCACCACGATGATCACACTGGGCAAAAGCCTCGGTCTCCCAGAGTGGCTGGCCTACCCGATGTCGATTATTGTTCCTATTCCTTTCTACGGTCTGGAATTGCTAATCGGCCTCCTCCAGGCCGCCGTGTTCATGCTTCTTTGCGCCGTTTACATCCAACTCTCCACCTCGCACGACGAGGAGGAACATTAAGACTTTCGTCTCCGGGACCGTGGCAAGACTGCGGGCGGCGGCGGGAAAAACAACACACATAAAAAAATGATACCACAACTCATCGCAGAAGCCGCCGCCACCGCAGGCGGAATCACAGGCAGCTTAACCCTTGCTGTTGCAGGCGCTGGAGCCGCCCTAGGCATCGGAATGATCGGCGCCAAAGCCGTAGAGGCCGTCGGCCGTAATCCCGGCGCCTCTGGAAAAGTGCTCACCCTGAGCATCATCGGAATGGCTTTGGCCGAAGCTATCGCGATTTACGCGCTCATCGTCGCTTTCGGCGGACGCTAAAAATCCACCACTGGGACCGCGCGGTTACCCCGCCGGTCCCGGACTCCGGCCTTTCGCAGCAAACCTCAACCGATTTCCATGGACACAGTCACCCAACTTTTCACTCAGTTCGGTATCACCTGGCCGAAATTCTTGGCCCAGGTCATTCTTTTTCTCACCGTCTATCTCATCCTGAAGAAATTCGCCTTCGGACCGATCATCGCCATTTTTGAAGAGCGCCGCAAAACCATCGAGGAAGGCCAAGCCAACGCCGAGAAGATCAAGAAGCAACTCGCCGAATCCGAAATTCGTTGCCAAGAAATCCTCCGCAAGGCCAACGCCGACGCGCAGCGCATCATTGAAGAAGGACGCGCCATCAGCGACGCCTCCTCGCAGAAGCACATCCAACAAGCCATCAAGGACGCCGAAGGCATCATCGAGAAGGCCAATGAAAATGTGGCACTCGAGCGCACCCGCATGGTCGCCGAGGTGAAAAATGAAATGGTCAAACTCGTCGTCGATACGACCGCAAAAGTCGCCGGCAAGATTCTTACCGAATCCGACCAGCAACGCCTCGCCGCCGAAACCACAAAACAGCTCGCCGCCTGATTCCAAAATGAAACTCAGCCGGGAAGCCCGCCGCCAAACGAAAGAACTCTTCGACCTCGCCATGGTCAATGGCCGTCTCGATGCCGACCGCATCCGCCTCATCGCCACCGAAATCACCGAGCGCAAGCCCCGCTTCTACATGCAGATGCTGAAATTCCTCACCCGCCTTGCGCACTTAGAGGCTGCTCAGCACCATGCCATCATCGAAAGCGCCATTCCGCTCGCGGAGGCCATCCGCGCCGAAATTACCTCCAGCCTCATCACCCGCTTCGGCGAAATCACCGCCGAATTTCATCACAAGCCGGAACTCATCGGTGGCCTTCGCATCCGCCTCGGCAGCGATGTCTGGGATGGCAGCATCCAATCCCGTCTCGAATCCCTAAAACAATCCTAAATCCAACTTTCCAAATACCATGAGCAACATCGTCCTCGAACTCGAAGAGAAAATCAGCGGCGTCAAAACCCAAACAGCACGCCAGACCAATGTCGGCACCGTCCGCGAAGTCGGCGACGGCATCGCCCGCGTCGAAGGCCTCAGCGCCGTGAAGCTGAATGAAATGATCGAATTTCCCGATGGCGTCATGGGCCTCGCCCTCAACCTCGAGGAAACCGAGGTCGGCGTCATTGTTCTCGGCGACTACACCAAGATCAGCGAGGGCTCCGAGGCCAAGACCACCGGCAAACTCCTCTCCGTGCCCGTCGGAAAAGGCCTCCTCGGCCGCGTCGTGGACGCCCTCGGCCGCCCGATCGATGGCAAGGGCCCGATCCCGCACGATACCACCTACCCTGTTGAAAAAATCGCCCCTGGCATCATCAAGCGCCGCCCGGTGAGCCAACCGGTCCAGACCGGCATCATGAGTGTGGACGCCATGATTCCCGTCGGCCGCGGCCAGCGCGAACTCATCATCGGCGACCGCGCCACCGGCAAGACGACCATCGCCATCGACACGATTATCAACCAGGCGAAAATCAACCGCGCCGCCGAGGAAAGTGGCGACCCGAATTTCCGCCCCCTCTATTCCATCTATGTCGGCATCGGCCAGAAAAACGCGAACATCGCCCGCGTCGTCTCGATCCTGGAAGCCAGCGACGCCCTGAAATACACCATCATCGTCGCCGCCACGGCCTCCGACACCGCGGCCGACCAATACATCGCCCCGTTCGCCGGTGCCGCGATGGGCGAGTGGTTCATGGATCATGGGATGGATGCCCTCATCGTATTCGACGATCTCACCAAGCACGCGAACGCCTACCGCCAGATTTCCCTCCTCCTCAAGCGCCCCTCGGGCCGTGAGGCGTATCCCGGCGATGTGTTTTATCTCCACAGCCGCCTCCTCGAGCGCTCCGCCCGACTCGCCGAAGATTGCGGCAATGGCTCGCTCACCGCGCTCCCGATCATCGAGACCCAGGCAGGCGACGTCTCAGCCTACATCCCGACGAATGTCATCTCGATCACCGACGGTCAGATCTACCTCGAAACCGATCTTTTCTACCAAGGCATCCGCCCCGCCATCTCGGTCGGTCTCTCGGTTTCCCGCGTGGGATCCGCCGCCCAGATCAAGGCCATGAAGCAAGTCGCCGGTAAAATCAAAGGCGACCTCGCCCAATACCGCGAACTCGCCGCCTTCGCTCAGTTCGGCTCCGACCTTGACGCCAAAACCAAAGGCACCCTCGACCGCGGCGCCCGCATCGTCGAACTCTTCAAGCAGCCCCAATACAACCCGATCCCGGTGCAAACCCAAGCGGTCATCCTTTGGTCCATGCAGAAGGGTTTCTTCGACACCATCCCCGTCGATAAAATCAAAACCGTGCAAAGCAAACTCGTCGAATTCATGGAGACCCGGAAGTCCGCCATCCTCGACAAAGTTTCCGCCAAACGGCAATTCGACGAAGAGGTCGAGAAGGAACTCAAGGCCGCCCTCGAGGAGTTCAAGTCCTTCAACACGCTGTAAAAAATGGCGAACCTCCGCGACATCCGCCGACGCATCAAGTCGGTCAAAAACACCGCCCAAATCACGAAGGCCATGCAAATGGTCGCGGCCTCGAAGATGCGCAAGGCCCAGCAAGCCGCCCTCGCCGGACGAGACTACGCCTTGCTTCTCAACCGCGTGATCGTTTCGCTCCGCGACGCCATCGACTCGACTTCCCACCCCCTCCTCGAACAACGGGCCGGCGGCAAGGAACTCGTCGTTTTGATGACCACGGACAAGGGACTGTGCGGCGCGTTGAACACCAACGTGCTCCGCGAGGCCGCCAGCTACGATCCCGCGAAAACGCTTTTCATCAGCATCGGCCGCAAGGGCACCCAATTCCTCGCCCGCTTGAAGCGCCAAATGATCGCCGACTTTCCTCTTCAGGAGCGCCCGACTTTTCCCAAGTGCAAGCAGATCTCGAAATTCTGCATCGAGAAATTCCTCGATCACACGGTCGACAAAGTCACGCTCCTCTACCCTCGCTTCGTCAATACGCTCACGCAGACTCCCACCGCCTTCCCGATCCTGCCACTCACCAGCATCGACGAGATCGGCATTAAGACCGATTACGAAGCGCTCCCTCCGATCGAAGGCGGAATGGAATTCGAGCCCTCGCCGAATGCCGTGCTGGAGTCCATCCTGCCCGCTTACATCCATTACCTGGTTTTCCAGACCCAACTCGGCTCCCGCGCTTCCGAACACAGCGCCCGGATGGTCGCCATGAAAAGCGCCACCGACAACGCCAAGAGCTTGGTCAAAGACCTCACGCTGGAATACAACAAGGCCCGCCAGGCCGGCATCACCAACGAGATTCTGGAAATCGCCACCGCCCAACTGGCTCTCAGCTAGGCGGGCACGACCGTGCTCCAACTCACCGTCCTCGCCTCCGGCAGTTCGGGAAATTCCCTGCTCGTTCGTGGAGAATCCACGGCCGTCTTGGTCGATGCCGGGATCAGCGCGCGTCAACTCGAGACCCAAATCCTCGCTCTAGGCATCACGCCCCAAAATCTCGCCGGCATCCTGCTCACCCACGAGCACGGCGACCACACCCGAGGGCTCAAAGTTTTTTGCTCCAAGCACCGCATCCCCGTTTTCACCAATCCCCTCACCGCCGACAGCCTCCGCAAATCCGCCATCGACACCGAGTGGCGCCTTTTCAACAGCGGATCAGCCTTTGAGATCGCCGAACTCCGCATCCAACCCTTCTCCGTTCCCCACGACGCCGCCGACCCCGTAGGATTCGTCATCTCCTCCGCCAATTCCTCCCTCGGCATCCTCACCGACCTAGGCTACGCCACGCGCCAAATCATCCACGCCGTCCAAGGCGTCAACGCCCTCGTGATCGAAACCAACCACGACGAAGCCCTCCTCCAAAATGACACCAAACGCCCCTGGTCCGTCAAACAACGCATCCTCTCCCGCCACGGCCACCTCTCGAACCAAGCCGCCGCCAAGCTCGTCGCCGAAATCGCCACCGAAAACCTCCGCCACATCCTCCTGGCCCACCTCAGCGAGGACTGCAACTCCCCCTCCCTCGCCAGCGAAGCCATCCAAAGTCAATTCAGCACAAGCGGTATACCCACCCCCGAAATCCACTGCCCCGGCCACCCGCCACACCCCCTTCCGCATTCCATTCAGCTTTAGGTTTTAGGGGGGAAATCCGCTGCG
>Ga0208854_1000102_pt1 | contig 18592 bp, 21 predicted proteins | sample LakMenEpi30Nov11_FD_150748 | JGI IMG/M metagenome (GOLD analysis project Ga0208854, IMG submission 150748) | Freshwater microbial communities from Lake Mendota, WI - 30NOV2011 deep hole epilimnion (SPAdes) | ecosystem: Environmental > Aquatic > Freshwater > Lake > Epilimnion/Euphotic zone ...
CCCCGCAGAACTTTTGAACTATTTTGATGTAGTGGTTTCTTCGGATGTAATTGAACACCTCTTTTATCCCAGAGAATTAGCCCGTTTTGCAAAACAATGTCTAAAGCCAACAGGCCAGCTAATTGTCACAACACCTTACAATGGCTATTTAAAAGATCTTGTTTTATCTTTACTTAATGGCATGGATCGCCATCATACAGTCCTCTGGGATGGTGGACATATTAAGTTTTTCTCGGTAAAAATCCTTTCTCAATTGCTTCAAGAAGAAGGTTTTACTGATTTACAGTTTAAATTTGCTGGACGTTTCCCCTACCTCTGGAAAGGAATGTTAGTGTCTGCTCGGTTAAAATAAAACTTAACGATGCCCAGTTTCCTTGCTCTGTTACCCAGAGCCTTGACTACTTTCTTGTATGCTGTTGCTGCTCTACTCAGATTTTATGGAAACACAGACACCGCCCCCTTCCCCCAACTGCCCTTTACCCTCCTCGACTACAGTCTCCTGGCCTTTGCGCTGGGGACAGGGTCTCTCATGGTTAATCTCGGCCTTGAGTGGAACGCTGGAAATCGAAGCCGAAACCGAGAGATTGAAGCAAGAGAACGCGAGATTAAACGCGATGATTTTGCAAACGAGGAAAGAGAAAGGGCAGATCGAGAACGAAACCAAGCAGATCGAGAAAGAGAACGAGCGGCTCGCCGAGCTAGAATCCAAAATCGATTCACTGTTCTCCAAATACGGTATCACCTCGAACCTAGTGAACAAACCCCAGCAGCCTTAAAAGACTTTCTTGCTTTCCTCGAAGAGTATGTTAAGTAAGAACCAAAACTTTTGAATCTGTAGCTTTTTTGATTGATGATGAATTCCCTAAGCCTTGCCCCCCCACTACCCGTACTTGAAAGCTTAACATTGCCAGGTCAAGATCAACTCCCCTGTGATGATGGTGAACCGATGGAAACCCAACGCCACAAATTGCAAATGGACTTATTGATTGAAGCCTTGGATTCCTGGTTAGAAGGTAGGGAAGACGGTTATGTAGGCGGTAATATGTTTATTTATTTCAGCCAGGCTCAAATTAAAAACCAAGACTTTAAGGGGCCAGATTTTTTTGCAGTGACAGGTGTTTCCAAAAAGGAACGAAAATCTTGGGTTGTCTGGGAAGAAGAAAAAGCACCAGATGTTATTATTGAACTTCTTTCAGAGAGTACCGCTAATCAGGATAAAACGGTTAAAAAGGAGATTTATCAAAATAAAATGCGGGTCAGTGAATATTTTTGGTATGACCCTTTTGATTCAGAGGATTTTGCTGGCTTTACCCTCAATAATGGGATTTACCAATCCCTCCCTTTTAATGAGCAAGGCTGGTTGGTGAGTCAATGTTTGGGATTAACTCTGGTTCGTTGGCCAGGAAAATATCGAGGGGTGGAAGCGATCTGGCTACGCTGGGCTACCTTGGATGGCGAGGTTCTATCCACAGGTCAAGAGTTAGCTCAAAAAGCTCAACAACAAGCAGCATTAGCCCAACAACAAGCAGCATTAGCTCAGGAACAAGTAACATTAGCTCAACAACGCTCTGACAAGTTAGCGACTAAGTTGAGAGAAATGGGCATTAATCCTGACGAAATTTAGTTTGAATGCGCTAATTCAAAGAGATAAAAGCGCGATCGCCCTTTAACCAAAATAATGCCCTACCCTACACCACTATTGGATAAAGCTATAGCGAATCGTCGTCAGCAGAACGAACAACAACGTTTAATCATGATTGAACAGGTTATTAGGTGGTTAGAATCTAAGGCTCAAAATTATGGCATTCCACAAGCCTATTTGTTTGGCTCTGTAGTTCGCCCCTATGGTTTTGGTCGTTACTCTGATATTGATCTTGCCGTAGAGATGATTGACCCCAACTATTTTTTTCAAGCCATGGCTAAATTGTCAGAGCGAGTTGGGCGGGATGTTGATCTCGTTGAACTTTCTAAATGCTCTTTCGGCGATCGCATCCGTCAACAGGGTCTGTTATGGAAACCCCAGGTTTAGCTTTATTAGCAGCAGATCTAGCCGCTCAACGAGTCACTATTGATCGTGTATTTGCCCTTCTTCTAGATCGTTCTCAAAATCTATCTCCTGATAATCCAGAAAAAGCTGAAAGTGTTGCCTATCAACTGCACAATTTCTATGGTGCCATTGAAGAGTTACTCAAGATTGTTGCCATCTATTTTGAAAACAATATCTCAGATTCATCTCAATGGCATAGTTTATTACCCAAGCGAATGATGCAACCTATTCAAGAAATTAGACCCGCCTTACTTTCTCTAGAAAGCTATGACAAATTAAATGAATTACGCGCTTTTCGACACTTTTTCCGTCATGCCTATGGTATAGCTTTAGATTTTTATCAACTTCAGAGTAATGTCAATAGAGCTATTCAACTAAAGCCTCAGTTAGATCAGAATATTGAAAGTTTTTTGCAAAAATTGTAATTAATAAAAATTCTAATCTTAGACAATTAAAATGAATCTCAATCAAATCACTCCCTTAATATTAACTTACAATGAAGCACCAAATATTCAACGAACATTAAAAAATTTGACGTGGGCAAAACAAATTGTTGTTATTGATAGTTTTAGTACTGACAAAACCATAGAAATCCTAAAAAACTTTAAGCAAGTTAGCATATTTCAAAGACAGTTTGACTCCCATGCTAGCCAGTGGAATTATGGATTAAATCAAATCAAGTCTGATTGGGTTCTTTCCCTTGATGCAGATTATGTAATAACAACTACTCTTATTAATGAGATTGAATCTCTAGCTCCAATAAATAATACGGATGGATATTTTATTCCTTTTAAATACTGTATTTTTGGCAAACCACTTCGAGCAACAATTCTCCCTCCTAGACTAGCTTTATTTAGACAAAAAAATGCCAAATATATTGATGATGGACATACCCAACTACTAAAAATTACGGGTTCCTCATCCAGTTTATCTTGTCACATTTATCATGACGATCGCAAACCATTAAGTCGCTGGCTTTGGGCCCAAGATCGTTACATGATCCTAGAGACCCAAAAGTTACTAAACACACCTAATTCAGAACTAAGTATTGGTGATAAAATTAGAAAATTCAAAATTCTCTCTCCTTTTGTTGTGTTTTTGTACTGCCTGCTTCTGAGAAAAGGTATTTTGGATGGATGGGAAGGCTGGTACTATGCGATGCAACGTATGTTAGCGGAAACTTTACTCGTTATTCATTTGATAGAAGCTGAAAAGCTTAGCGATAAACCTCAACCTTTGGAGTGATTTTTGTGGCTAATCTAAAACAAAGTCCTTATATTTTGGTAACTGGTGGAGCTGGTTATATTGGTTCCCATACTGTTTTAGCTCTGAAAGAAAAGGGTTATTCTGTCATTGTTTTAGATAATTTAATTTATGGACACCAAGACTTAGTAAATAATGTTCTGGCGGTTCCTTTCATACAAGGTGACATTAGCGATCGCGCTTTACTGGATAACCTTTTCGCTACCTATAACATTAATGCCGTTATCCATTTTGCAGCCTATGCCTATGTAGGTGAATCGGTTGAAGATCCTAGCAAATATTATAGAAATAATGTGGTGGGTACATTAACGCTCCTCGAAGCTATGTTAGCCGCAAATATCAAAAAATTTGTTTTCTCCTCTACCTGCGCTACCTATGGGGTTCCAACGGTTTTACCCATCCCGGAAACCCATGCTCAAAACCCCATTAATCCCTATGGGTCAAGTAAGTTAATGGTGGAGGGAATGCTTCAGGCTTTTGATAAAGCCTATGATTTAAAGTCAGTTATTTTTCGTTACTTTAATGCGGCTGGAGCCGATCCAAATGGTCGCTTAGGCGAAGATCATCAGCCCGAAACCCATTTAATTCCCCTCACTTTGCTCACTGCTTTAGGGCAACGCTCAACCATTAATATCTATGGAACCGATTATGCCACTCCTGATGGAACTTGCATTCGAGACTATATTCATGTTCATGATTTAGCGATCGCTCACATATTGGGATTAGAATATTTACTAAATAACGAAGAAAGTGAAATTTTTAATCTCGGTAATGGCAATGGTTTTTCTGTGAAGGAAGTGATTGAAACGGCTCGTCAAATTACTCAAAAACCGATTACAGCCATTGAATCACCTCGACGAGAAGGCGATCCCCCTGTTTTAGTAGGCAGTGGTGAAAAAGCCCGAAAATATTTGGGATGGCAACCGCAATATACTAGCCTAAGCGACATTATTTCCCCTGCTTGGCAATGGCACCAAATTCGGCACTCATTCTAATGGTATTAAAACTATAGTTTGTTTTAAATTTTTATTGTTTTACCCTATTTTTACAACGATTTCCTAACCCTCTAAAATGTACCTTGATAACTATAGGACAGATGACTATCATCCCGGTGCTTCTAATTTCAAACAAATACTTTGGTTTTTTATTGGCGATTTTTTAGTTCAAACGCCACTTATTCCTCTGGCCCGGTTTAAAGTTTTTATTCTGCGCTTATTTGGTGCACAAATCGGTCAAGGAGTAAATATTAAGCCCCAGGTCAAAATTAAATTTCCTTGGCGTTTAATCATCAAGGACTATGTTTGGTTAGGAGAAAAATGTTGGATTGATAACTTAGCTCCCGTCACCATTGAAAGTCATGTCTGTATTTCCCAGGCAGTCTATCTTTGTACTGGCAATCATGATTGGAGCGATCGCAATTTTAAATTAATAACCAAAGAAATTTATATAGAAGAAGGTAGCTGGATTGGAGCCTCTGCCATTATCGCTCCCGGAGTCAGAGTCGGCAAAGGAGCAGTTCTCACCTTGGGTTCGGTGGCTGTCAACACATTAACCCCGATGACAATTTATACTGGTAATCCTGCTCAACCAGTAAAAATACGCAAGCTCATCCAGTAGTGCGTTGCAACTACTTTGCGGAGATTCTGATGAAATCCCTATCATTTCCTTGATAATTCAGTATAATCACGGATGATGTTTACTAGTATGAGACCGTATTATGCTTTAATTAACGTTTATTAAAGTTTGGATCTTAAAAATCTTAATGGATAGCTGCTTTTAAGTATCCGTAAATTCTCTTTTACAAAAACATTAAGTAGCACCTCTAAAGTACCTAATTGACTAAATCAAGAAATATAGCCTTGATCTGATTTTAGTCCTATTTAAATAGAGACAAAGTAATGATACACAAAAAGTTCGCTGGGATGCCTCCTTACCTATCAAGTGATATTACCTGTTTTGGTGGTGGTGATTCAAGTGATAGTCGGATAAAAATCAATGAGGTGGAATGTTTGAGAAAAAATCTGTTTAATTTATCTATCATAACCGAGTTTTTCCCGCCTGACTATGCTGCAACTGGACAATTGATCGAGGAATTAGCAACACAATTAGAGCAGCAAAATATAAAAATAGAGGTTTTTACAGGTCAACCCAACTACGCTTTTTCAATCTCTCAGGCTGAAGCTTTAGAACAGCGTGGTAATATGCGGGTTCAGCGATCGCGCTCTACTCAAGTTTGGTCTAGACGAATTCGCGGTAAAACCCTGAATGGTGTTCTTTTTACCGTGCGAGCGTTTTTACACATCATTAAAAATATTCGTCGCCACGATTTGTTTCTCTTGACATCTGCTCCCCCCTTTCTTCAAATTGCGGGCTATCTTGCCAATCGACTTTGTTTTGGCAAAGTTTCCTATCTTTGCTTAATCTATGATCTCTATCCAGATATTGCCGTTAATTTAGGCGTAGTTGCTGAAGATCATTGGATCGTGAAGATTTGGCAATCTATCAATCGTCAAATTTGGAAGCAAGCCAAAGGAATCATTGTACTCAGTGCAGGGATGAAAGAACGAGTATCATCTCTCTGTCCAGAAGTTGCTGATAAGATCTCTGTCATTCATAGCTGGAGCGATCCTGAAGCAATTGTTCCTATGGAGAAAAAGGATAATTGGTTTGCCCAAAAGCATGATCTGGTCAGTAAATTTACGGTTCTCTATTCAGGAAATATGGGACGATGCCATGATCTAGGTACGATTATGGAGACTGCCAAACAACTACAATCTGAGCCTATCCAATTTGTTTTTATTGGTGGTGGACCCAAACTAGATAGTGTGGTGGAAACTGTTAACCAATGGCAACTTACCAATTGTCTTTTCTTGCCTTATCAAGATAAAGAAGTGTTGCCTTATTCTTTAACAGCCTGTGATCTCTCTTTAGTCAGTGTCGATGTCGGACTAGATAGTTTAGTTGCTCCGAGTAAACTTTATTCTGCATTGGCAGCAGGAAGACCTGTTGCTGTTATTTGTTCAGAACAATCCTATTTACGACAGTTAATTGCCAAGGGAAAATGTGGTATCAGCGTTAACAATGGAGATAGTCAAGGTCTGACAGACTTTATCCGTTGGCTTGCTCACAATCCAGAATCCGCAGCGGAAATGGGGCAAGCTTCCCGTCACTATTTGGAGTCCTGTTTTACGCCTAAAATTATTGCAGAAGAATATCTTCAGGTTCTGATAAAATCTCTCGACCGGGACAAGAACTAACTAGCCCAAGGTGGGTATCTAAAAATGATGACTCATCTTCTTTCTGGTTTAATTATGGTAATTCCTACCATTATGGAATTGACAATTAACTTTCTGGTCATCAGGTGACAGCCCTTAGAGGCAAAGGACTTTGGGACGAGCTAGAACAACCATAATTCGGTCTAAATCTAATTCGGATAAATGATCAATGGCCCAGTTAGCCTGTCGCTGCATAAAGTGATAAGGATAGGTATGGGCAACCCCAACAATCGACATTCCAGCTTGTTTGGCGACTTGAATACCCACGGGTGTATCCTCTATCGCTAAACATTGTGATGGTTCTAACTGTAATGTCGAGTCTGAGCGATTCAGTTGCTCAAGGGCGAATAGATAACCATCAGGTTGGGGTTTGCTGGTTGCGATATCATCTCCGGCAACGATGACAGAGAAATAGGTTTGCAGTTCTGCTTTTTCAAGAATATTGATGACCTCAGAACGAATCGCTCCGGTCACTAAACCGATCGCTAGACGATAAAGTTGAATCTGATCCAGAAGTTTCCTAATCCCTGGATAGAGAGGAAGGATATCTAATGTTTCGATTTTGGCTCGGTAGAGTTGTGCTTTTTTCTGAATTAAGCGGGTCAGATAGTCTTCGGTAATGGTTCGCCCCCGATAGCTTAACAATTCCCGCAAACAGACGCGATCGCTTTTTCCTAAGCAAAATTGGTAGTATTCTACGGTAGAAATGGGACGTAAATTTTCCCCAACAATGAGGTCGTTAGTAATCTCTCGATGAATCGATTCATCATTAATCACAACCCCGTTAAAGTCAAATAATATGGCCTTTAACATCTTTTAACATAACGACAATTGCGATCGAGAATAGGTTTCTGGCAATAGATTGAGCAGATCGGTTGGCTCATTGTGAAATGTAACACTATCACCGTTGGGAATCAGGGTTTGTCGATAAAATTCTTGGGTCTGGTTCTCGGCATCAGCAACCATAACTTTCGCTTGATGTCCCTGAAGAAGCACTTCTCGGCGATCGCGGGCTTCATAGGCATAAATAATCAGCAAATCGCCAGGCTGACAAAGCAGTGCTGCGCCACCATTGGGGCAAATTTCTCGACTGCCTGAAGTCCCTGGAATAGCGTAGGTCGAAAAACGATGACCATTATTGAGATTAATAATATCGACTTCTTCTAGCGGTAAAATACCAACCATTTCCAATAATTCGGGATCGATAGAAATGCTACCGACATAATTAAGATTGGCTTCTGTGACTCGCACCCGATGGAGTTTAGCGTGCATTAGTCTAATTGTTCCCATTTAATTGTCCTGTTGACTAGCTGGGGGTAACTGAAGGATTGCAGTGATTGTACAAAGCTAATACTACTTTAGCATTTAAAAAAAAACTGTAAAATATTTTATCAAGTCGGCGCAAATTTCAGTGTTAAATTTCCCTAATTACTCAACACACCCCCTAATTTTTAAAATATCTATTTCGTTGATCAAAATGACAAAATACCTATTCAAACCGATAATCATCGTACAGATCGAAAAACATGGCGGAACTTAGAGCCTTCCTTGAGTCCTTGATAGATGTTAGAGCGTGAAACTTGATAATAAAATGCAGCCCTAATTCTCTGTGGGAGTAGAGGTCAGGCGACTACGGCGTACCCGCCGAACTGGCAAATTCGCAATGAGAGCCGTCATCCGTTGATCGCTTTCTAAGGATAATTCCATCTCCTCAGAATCAATCTCAACATAGCGGCTAACTACTTCTAAAATATCCTGGCGCATCGCCTCTAACATCTCTGGACTGAGACCAGAACGATCATTGGCAATCACGAGTTTAAGCCGTCGCCTGGCCTGTTCTCCACTTTTATTTGCACTACGCCCAAACAAACGTTCAAGCAAATCTAAAATCATTTTCAACTCCCATTGACTTTACAATTTAGTCGGATAAATTCTTGATAATTCTTTACTCTGTTGTAGTTGACCGTGCTTAGGGGCCGAATAGACGACGACGAATTCGCATCAAGAGATTATCATGGGCTGCCATAAAATCTAAGAAAGGAATATCTTGACCCTCCAAACGTCTGGCAATATTCTGAAACGCTAAACCAGGAACCGACAATTTTTCTTCTAGAACTAAAGGCTCTCCTTTATTGGTAGAAATAATAATTTTTTGATCATCAGGGATAACGCCTAATAGTGGAATGGCTAGGAGTTCTAATATATCCTCGACACTAATCATTTGGTTAAGTTGAACCATTTCCGGTCGCAAACGATTAATAACCAGACTAATTCGTTCTATACTTTCGGCTTCTAGTAAACCAATGACGCGATCCGCATCCCGAACCGCAGACATTTCTGGGGTTGTAACGATAATGGCTTCCTTGGCGGGAGTAACGGCATTACGAAACCCCATTTCAATACCGGCCGGACAGTCAATAATGATGTAATCAAACTTCTTGGCGAGTTGATCCACCAATTGCTGCATTTGCTCTGGGCTGATAGCATCCTTGGAGCGATTTTGGGCAGCCGGCAATAAAACAAGATTGGGTAGTCGTTTATCTTTAACCAAGGCCTTATCAATAGAGCAATCCCCAGACAGGACATCGATCGCTGTATAGACAATCCGTTGTTCTAACCCTAGGAGTAAATCTAAGTTACGAAGACCGAAATCCGCATCTACTAAAGCGACTTTTTTCCCTAAACGGGCCAGCGCAGAGCCTAAATTAGCCGTAGTGGTGGTTTTACCCACACCGCCTTTTCCTGAAGTTACAACAATAATCCGATTCATAGCTGGGTCGTCTATCTTGGGGTGATGGTTCGCAAAACGTTAACAATAAAATTTAGAGGAGACTGGCTTTTGATTTTACTTGATCTTTTTGTATTTACGGGCAGAAGTTAGCCGAATGCCATCAGGAGTAATATAGGCCACTTCGGGTTCGTTTTGATCAGCCGCTTCGATGGAAACCCTGGCAACCAAGTCGGCAATGCGGATCTGGCTGGCAGCCAGCTTAAGAATCATCACGATCGCATTTTGATCGCCCTTAACGCCTGCATGGACAGTTCCGCGTAAGGTTCCCCAGATCAGGATGTCTCCCTCTGCAATAATCTCGCCGCCTGGATTGAGATCGCCCACCAATAACACATCTCCTGGATGCTCAATCACAACCCCAGAACGGATCGTATTTTTCAGGACTAGGGGTTTGGCCAAGGCACGAGGGTTGGGCTGAAGTAAAGTCGGCGATCGCGAAATTTGCTCAACAGAATAGCCAATACTGGCGGCCGCGACAGCAGTTTGACGACGGCTGGTTTTCACCCATTGCAATTCCAAGTTAATCTCTGTTAGTAGGGCGGCGATCGCCTGTAATTGCCGAACATCTAATAAACGATCCTGAACCGATAAATAAACTGAACTACCACTGGGCCAACGATCAGCCTGTAATTTTAGATAAACTTGAAGAGATTGTTCTAACTGAGTCCAATCACGACTCAGATCCGGTTGGTTGGAAAACGGCAGGGTTAGCCATAACTGATCACCTTCTGGTTGAAGTTGAATGGATAAACTAGATGGAAGAGGAAGATCGGCAGTCATCTAAATCACTCAGAAGTTCAGGAAATTTTAAAATTTTAGATTATTACATTATCACCCTTCTGTATTCTCCCCTCAGGTTTAGGCAGCAATTCCAAATTCAAAATTTGATATCGCTGAAAGCCTTACACCAAGAGAACTTTACAATTCTTGATAATTTGGTTGATCGCTGAAACGACGAAAAATCGTTCTGAATTTATTTTTGCTGAGGTTTAGGTTTATGGCAGTCACCATAATGCTTCGGATGATACCAAGGGGTAATCCTCTTGGCTGAAGTTTTTCGATGTCATCAAGAATCTGTCTGTTGTTATAAATTTTTATTTCAAAATAAGATCTACTAATACTGATATAGTAATATGGCACTATTTTAGACAAATCTTTAGTACTAGCAAACTTATTAAGCACATGGATTTGATGAATATCCTGCACTGGATACTACTTGTAATGACTTCGGGCACCGCTTTGCTCTGTTATCTCTGCTGCCACAGGATGACCCGACTCCCTAGTAATGAGAGAAGTCGCCAACCCCAACAGCTCTGGTGGGCTACCTTTGCCGTCTTAGCTTTATTAAGCCTAGAGATTGTATCTAGTCTTTATCCCAGAGAAAAAATCTTCTTCTTTGATTTGTTTTTCGGAACTAGTCTTTTATCAGATCCCCAGATTAATATTATTGCTTTGCTCAAGGAGACAATCACTACCCTGGCAACCTTTATATTGCTTGTCGCTCTTTTAATCCAGAAAAAAAGCCATAAATTATTACCGATGTACATCGGCTTTTTCTTTTTACTAACACAGATTGCTTTAGATGCAATGATTACGCGATCGCTGCATCTAAAAATAGTTATTCCCTCGTTAATCAGTTTCATTCCGTTGCTTTTACAACTATTAGGAATCAGCTTTATTGCTTTCAGCACTATCAAACAATATCGCTATTTACTAACTCGAAAAGTAAGGCATAAACGACGAAGAACAACAGAGGATGCTGAACCATAAAAACAATAATTATGAACTAAAGGTCAATTTCTCGGTTTAATTTTTCTTAGGATTTTGGGAATTTAAACGACGATAAACTATCGCTAAACCCTGAGTATCGCCCACATTGCCAGGAAAAAGTACGACTGGTAAATTGGGAAAACGAGGATGATCAATATCTGTTCTTACTATTGAACAGCCAGGTAATATTTGCCCCAATAATCGTGCCGATCGCAGCCTTAAACCTGTACTTAAAACATCATTAGAAGTAATGCCCCCTTTACTAATCAAAAACCCAATATCCTCAGGTAAGTTCTGGACAATATCCATCAGCAAAGAGGAAACTGCTACCCCAAAATCAAGCCGTTGCTGTACTGTATCGAAGGTCAATTCTTGACGACTAGTATAAAATACCGGTGTGTTCTTATCCTGATGAATCCCTTGGATTTTTTCTAAGGTTGATTGTAATAACAACTGACGCTGCTCTGGAAAATCCCGCAAAAAGCTCACATCAATTTCAACTCCCACAACCCCTGCTTCTTGGAGTAAATTTTCTAACTGTTCTGTGGTTTTCTTGACGTGAGAACCAACAATGATCACGCCCGCTTGCTGGGTAGGCTTATATTGAGCCATAGCTTCAGCGGCCAATGGTTGAGTTCCTAACTGGGCTAAAGAGGTCAAAATACTGGCGGCACTGCGAAATAAAAAGCGTTTTCCCTGATCGGCGGCGTTTAAAATCGCCTGGGCAAATTGATCTAAATCTGCTTGTTTTTCCCCATCGACCACAACACAAGTATTATTCTGTAAATTTTGTAAACGCGCTAAACAGCCTTGTCGAATATCGGGCAGCAGAAAACGTTCTACCTGGGACGCTTTAATGTTCCCCTGGGTTTTTTCTTCCACATAATCAGGTAAATAGCTATAGTGATAGCCAAAAACAGAATCTTGAGCAAATTCTGTCTCATGAACCGGTGTTTCTTGTCCGTTGACCATTAAATAATGCACACTATCCCTGGTAATTCTGCCCCCTTCAAAAAAGGCCGGAATTAAAAAATGAGCATCAAAGGGGCCTAAGATGGCGGCGATCGCGTCTGTTTCCAGGGGATAGTGGCCGCGCAATGTTGAATCTGAGCGACTAACAATGAGAAAATCCTGAATCTTTTCCGCCGCTAGAGCCAATTGTAAATTGTGGCAAACTTCACAGGTGACTTGTGTGGCTTTTTCTGGGGTTAATGCCCTGGTATTGGTGAGAATAAAAAAAATGGGAGCCTGATCCCTCAATCCTAAACGCAAGGTGTCCACATCCCACTGCATGAGCAACAAACAGCTATGAACCGTTTGTGAGCCAGTCGGATCATCATCAAGGACAATAATTTTAGGAGTCGTCATCGGATTAATTCAAGAAGTGGAAAGAGAATAGACAGAATACGGTTGACTGTTATTATTTCATGTTTTGCTGGCCCATCAAATCTGCTACCTTTAAAATTCCTGGGGGTCAATGCCCATCTCCTGTAACTTTTGGGCTAATCGTAATGCACTTTCCTCGGCTGTCGGCACTAGTTTGCCCTGGGGGGTAAAAAAGCGCAGTTGCCCATTCTCCAGTCCTAGAAATAATTGTAATTGCTGGCTCCATAAACAACCTTGCTCATTGGCTTCTAGTGCCTGATACTGTCCACCCACAAGCTGAAAGCCTTGAAATTCAAAGCTATTAGGGTCAAACCAGAAATAGTCAGGAGTCCGAAAAATATCTTGATAAATTTGTTTCTTTAAACCCCGATCTGTCTCAGCCGTACTGTCAGAGAGAATTTCGATAATCACATGGGGATACTGTCCCCCCTCTTGCCAGACCACCCAACTCTGACGGGGTTTGCACTCTGTTCCCAAGACCACGAAAAAATCTGGCCCACGAAAAAACTCCGACTTACGTTGTTGAGGACTGTAATAAATCGTTAAGTTCCCCGCCGCAAAAAAATCGGAGCGATCGCGCCACCACCATTCTAGGCACTTAAGCAGTAGGATCATTTGCTGAAGATGAAGATAGGTTTCCATCGGTGGTTCATAACTGAGCAAATCTCCAGGCGGAAAGACAATTTTCTCAGGCAGTCTAGGGATTTCTAGCGCAATAGACATAACGATTATCTCCGCTAGGATGACGGTTATACAAGACAATGTATCGATTCTAACCCAGCTAGTTTGAGGTCTGGAAGATTTAAGCTATAGTCGAGTATCAGTTCTTTTCGGCCCCTATTGATTGCTTAAGGAAAGCTCAATGATGCACCTTGAACCCGTTGTTCTCGTTTTAATACAGATTCTGGTCGTGATTGGACTTTCTCGCTTAATGGGAACGGCCTGTCGCAAAATCCAGCAACCTTTGGTCATTGGAGAAATCATTGCCGGCATTTTACTGGGGCCATCGCTTCTAGGGTTGGTCTTGCCCGATGTGAAGGCTTGGCTTTTTCCCATTGAAACCTTACCTTATCTGAATATATTATCCCAAATTGGCTTAATTTTCTTTATGTTTCTGATTGGTCTAGAACTCAATCCGAAGTATTTGAGCGGTCAATTGAATGTAGCCATTTTGACTTCCCACGTTAGTATTGTTGTGCCTTTTTCTTTGGGCAGTATTTTAGCCTTATTGCTCTATCCTTTAGTCTCTAATGCCGATGTCTCATTCACGGCCTTTGCCCTCTTTTTAGGGGCAGCTATGTCAATTACGGCTTTTCCCGTTTTAGCCCGCATTATTACCGAAAATAATTTACAAGGAACAAAATTAGGAACCCTGGCTTTAACCTGTGCCGCAGTGGATGATGTCACCGCTTGGTGTATTTTAGCGTTGGCGATCGCGGTGGCTAGAACCGGAACAATTACCGGAGCCTTTCCCACTATCATTTTAGCAATCCTTTACATTGCTTTTATGGTGACATTGGGGCGTAAATTTCTACAAAGATTACTGATTCACTATAAGCGAACGGGAAGGTTAAGCCAGTTAACCCTAGCCGGAATTTACATGGGCATTGTGATCTCTGCCCTGATTACAGAACTGATTGGCATTCACTTTATTTTTGGAGCCTTTCTGTTAGGGGCTGTGATGCCCAAAAATGCGGGATTAGTTAAAGAATTGGCCGAAAAAACGGAAGACTTTGTTTTAATCTTTCTGTTACCCATCTTTTTTGCATTTAGTGGTCTAAGAACCGAAATCGGATTACTGAACCGTCCGGAATTATGGTTACTCTGTGGAGCCGTTTTAGCGGTTGCCATTTCGGGAAAATATATTGGCACTTATGTCGCTGCCAGAGTCTCCGGTATTAATAATCGAGATGCTTCAGCCCTGGGATGGTTAATGAATACTCGTGGTTTAACCGAGTTAATTGTGCTGAATATTGGTCTAAGTTTAGGGGTGATTACACCGTTGCTTTTTACCATGTTAGTGATTATGGCCCTAGTCACGACTTTTATGACTTCTCCTCTGTTGGAATGGACTTATCCAAAAGATAAAATTCGTCTTGATATTGTCGAACAGGAAACCCCTGACTTGGACTTGGATCAGGATAAACCCAATTATCGGATTTTAGTGCCAGTGGCCAATCCCCTCACCCAAAAAGGATTACTCAAATTAGCGGTCACGATCGCCGGTAAGCAACCCTCCATTGTTCACGCACTGTGTTTGATTGAATTACAGGAAGACTATCAATTTCAAAGTACGCCCGATGAAGCCAATCGTTTAATTAAAAAAAGACGGGAGGGATTGGAAGAATTAATTGCCACCCTAGAACCCCCAGAAATTCGCCAAAATATCTATCCCATTGTCACCGTAGCGAGTGATGTGGCCAAGGAAACCGCTCAAATTGCGATTGCCGACCATGCTGACTTAATTATTGTGGGTTGGCACCGTTCTGGTTTTATCGATAATCGCTTAGGGGGAAGAGTAGGCAAAATTCTCAATAGCGCACCCGTTGATGTCGCCGTCTTTGTCGATAAGCGCAAGGTGAAATTAGAATCTTTATTAGTAGCCTATGCTGATAATATTCACGATGATCTAGGCTTTTCTTTGGCACTGCGTATGTTATTTCAGGATCCAAGTTGTCAATTAGAAGTCCTCAGATTTAATAACGCCAATCAAAATAATGACGAAGAGGCCAGTTACGAATTTCGGAGAATGTTGGAATTATTACCGGCCATTGTTCGCGATCGCATTCATATTACCCAAGTTGAAGGGACTGAACCGATTCAAGCCGTCATTGAAGCCTCTAAAAATGCCGATTTAACCATTGCGGGAACGAGTCGCACCTGGGGGATTGAAAAGCAAACTTTGGGACGCTATACCGACGAATTAGCCCAGGCTTGTCATTCCTCTTTGCTGATTACGCGACGCTATTCCCGTGTAATTAGTCATATTGCCTCTTTTGTCGATGACGTAGCTGTTCGTTAAAACTCATTTGACAAAAATAATCCAAAATTAATGAATCACTTTAGCCCCAAATCCCTCGCCTTTTATGGGACGATGATCGGCTCTGTTCTCGTCTTGTTTAATATTGTTAGTGCCTACGGCGAAGCTAATCTCAAAGCCCCGCCGAAAGTCTCTGGTAATTATCAACTAACCAGTTCTGATCTACCGGACTGTCTGCGTTCTGAGAATTTGACCCTGGCGATCGAGCAGTCTGGCCGTTATATCGCCGGAGAATTAAGTCTTAGCCCTCAAACCATCGCCACGCCCGAAAACACCTCCCCTGGGGTTGAATCATCTTCTGAAAAGAAAGGGACAAAAGAAAACATCGTCTTGAGTGGTTTAATGCTATCCCAATCTTTCACGTTATCAGGCAAAACAGCCCTTTTAGGCCCTTGTCCAGCCGCTACCTCCTCAGAGGAGATTCATCTCCAACTTCAATTTCAGGACAAAAATCTTTCCGGTCAACTGCACTGGTCTAATATTGCCGTCAATTTCACGGCCAAAAAACTGGAACCCACCAACGGAGTCCCCAAATAAATAATGATTTGTGCCCAAAAAAAAACTGTGCCAATTTTTTAAGTGTCACAATTAGTCCGTTTTTTTTCTAAAAGCCCAGTTAATATCTATTTGTGTGTGAGGAGTAAGAGTAATAAGGAAAAGTAGAGAGGGTCGAAACACGGCAAGACTCCTTTAAGCTTTTCCTTTTTTGCTGTCAATTTTTCAATGATCTGCATATTGAAGCTGTTTACCAGCCCCAAGTGCCGCTTGCTCCTTTAAAGGGGCCAACAATATCAGCCGTAATCCATCCCCCATAAAAATCCCCTGGCTGGGCTGTGACTTTCTCGCCATCCACAAGACAAGCATCCATACGGCTCGGATAAAAAGCTACATAATCCTTTAAAACAGCAAAATAGGCATTGGGTTCAGGATAATACCAGGCGGCCTGTTCTACCCTTTTATTGCCTACTTGAATACGGTAATAGTGAGCCATCCCTTTCCATTCGCAATAGGATTGCTGAGATATGGGGCTAAGATACTGCATGGCAATATCAGCAGGCGGGATGTAATAGGCGGGAGGATGACTGGTTTCCAAAACTCTTTGGGTCTGTTGGCTATCCACAATCATGATTTCGTTAAACCAGATCTGTATGCGTTTGGGGCTGGCTTCTACTTTGGGCGGACGAGGATAGTCCCATACGGATTCTTGGCCGGGAAGCGGTTTAATCGGTTGAGGAGAAAACATAGGCATTAAAAATGGAGATGTATTTTAGAGAGTCAATTGGGCGAGAAGGGACTAAGGATACCTTAAAATAAAGGCAAAATGAGCATAGTCGCTCTAACAGTTGAAGTCAAGATTTAGAATGCAGAAATTCTTTAAACGCATTTGGCGATGGTTCCAGCAAGTTTTAGGTAAATTCTTGGGAGGCTCCAAGTTGACGGCTGCCTATGGCGGTAACAAATTAGCTACGTCTTCAGAAATCGTTCCTTTAACTGATACGGATTATGAATTTCTTTTTAGTCAGTTATTGGAAGGCATCGCTCACGGTTGGCACGAGGGGCGGATTTTAAAGTTCTTTGAACAATTGGGCGATCGCGGTAAGACCAAGCTCTGGGTCAACTGGTTAGATCGATTTGGTGAAAAGGTTTTAGCCTCTCCCTCTCCTAACTTGATTTTGGCGGCTCGCATGATGCGTTTAGGAGAATTGGCCCAATCTTTTCCTAAAATTGAACCCATTGGTCATCAATCCCATTTGATTGCGCGACAACTTTATGCGAGACAGGCTCCTCAAGGGGAAGAAATTTGGGAATATGGCGGCCCCGATCTGGAGATTGCCGGTAATTTTGCCCCAGAACTACCGCCTAATGGCCAACAGGAAACCTATACCCTAGAAGAACTCGCCACCCAATTAGAAACTGATCCCGAATTAACCGCCCATTTAGCCAATGAGTTGGGTCTGGACAATCCGAGTCCCCAGAAAATTATGGAAGCTCTAATGGCCCAGTTTAATATTGCCCAGGATGATCTAGCGAATCAACCCTTACCAGAGGATGCCGATGGCTGGTTATCCAGGGGGTTACAACAGGCTAATTTAGGGGACTTAGAAGGGGCGATCGCGAGTTGGGATCAGGCCGTGACGTTAGCTCCGCAATTGGCCCAAGCTTGGCATAATCGGGGTAGTGCTTTAGGGAATTTGGGACGATTGGAAGAAGCCTTAGCCAGTTTCGGTCAGGCTGTCACCCTTAACCCCCAGGATTATCAGGCTCTATTTAACTTAGGTTCTGTTTTAGAAGTTTTAGGACAAAATGAAGAGGCGATCGCCAGCTATCAAAAGGCACTAGAAATCGAACCGACCTTTGAACTAGCAATCACCCGCTTAAACCATCTCCAATCCTCACCAGGCTAGACAAAAATCATGATGGCGTACCCTTGAATGACACCGTTGTCCTGAAAATTTTGTCCTAAGGGGCCTAGTCCCCTTGCCTTTGCCTTTTGGATCAAGAACCGCTTTATTTAGGGCGTAACGGCCTCTGCTACCCTAAAACCGTCAATTTCACTACAAACTTCATAAAAATCAGTGATGGGAGGCTTGGCAAACAGAGGATTCATTTGCTCCAGGATGGCTTGGTAAATTTCAGTTTGGTTGGCTTCCATATCCTCGATATTTTCCCAAATAATGACGGCAATCCCCTCATCGGAATTAGGTTTTTGCAACAAAAAAGATCCCTGAAACCCCTTTGAATAGGTAGAGACGGCTTTTTCGTAGAGGCGTTGGGCTTCTGCAAACCGTCCGGGTTTAAATTCCCCAATCGCCACGTAAGCGTATTTATGTTTTAGACAATGCTCAATAAAGTCAGCAGACATCTATAAAACTCCTGAACGAGTCCTGAAAGATTAATGAGTGGCCAGATCCATCAAAAACACTCTACCTGTAAATAATTCGTTGATAGATTATCCTGTGAAACGGTACGATAGGGCTTTCGAGCTCGCGTCAGATGTAATCAACGAAAATTTTACAGCA
>Ga0208854_1000103_pt1 | contig 18557 bp, 12 predicted proteins | sample LakMenEpi30Nov11_FD_150748 | JGI IMG/M metagenome (GOLD analysis project Ga0208854, IMG submission 150748) | Freshwater microbial communities from Lake Mendota, WI - 30NOV2011 deep hole epilimnion (SPAdes) | ecosystem: Environmental > Aquatic > Freshwater > Lake > Epilimnion/Euphotic zone ...
GAGGAGCAGAACCATCTCGATGACCACCATTAACGGCCGGACCAGGTTGGGGGGCAATCATCGGGGCCGCATTACTGACGGGCATACTGCGCCAACTATTACCGGGCATGGGGGCAGCAGCCGGCATTCCTGTGAGGAAATGAGCCATTACCCGTTCCTGTAAAACCAGAAAATGTCGCATGGTTTCCTGATAGGACTGATAAGCCATCAAGGCTTCCTGACCAGGGTTGTAGGAATGGTGAGGCGGAAAATTGTCAGGATAATTTGGTTGATTCATCGGGTAATGGCTGAGGGGAAGAGAAGCTTGATCAGAAATTGTAGTGTTGTCCGCCGAAATTGGCAGGGAAGCTGGGTTGGAATGAACAGAAAAAGCAGGGAATTTGTGGTTGGTTGGGCTGATATTGCTCACCGTTGGAACTGGGGCTGTTCCTACCGGCTGGTCAGGTTTCGGTGTTGGGCTAGTAGTTTGTACCGAAGCGGGATTTACCTTGGCAGTTTCTAGGGTTAGGGGGGGTAATTTTCCTGAATAGCCCACGGCTTCATCCTGTTTACGGATGCTACCACCATTGAGCAGCCAGGTCGTGCGCGATAAGTCTGGCTTACGGGTTAACTCAACGAGACGATTAAGTTCTAAGGATTGCACCGGACGATGTTGGAAAAGGGCCGTCACGTTAAAATCAATGCCTCGAACAAACAAATTGCCCAGACCCATTAGCAAGCCTCGCAGATCACTGCCGCCAGCATCTAAGGCAACAATCGTGTGATCCCGTTCTGCCAAAATTTGGCGACTCAGATTGCTAAGGATCGAACGCGGCCCCACTTCTACAAAAGTACGGACTCCCTGCTCATACATCGTGGTAATTTCTTTCACAAATTCTACGGGATCCAGTAGATGCTCTAACAGGAGTCCCCGCAGACGCTCCAGATCATCAGGCATAATATCCCCCGTTACATTGCTGTAAACCGGAATCTGGGGAAGCTGCATCTCTGTACGATTGATGGCCTCAGCTAAGGGGGCCTGGGCTTGGGTCATATAGGGAGAATGAAACGCTCCCGAAACCGGCAGTGTCCGAGCATTAATACCCTCTTGATTGAGGCGATCTACCAGAGCTAAAACGGCTTGGGTTTGTCCAGCAATCGCTACCTGGGAGGGTGTGTTGTGACTGGCCAGAACGATGTCTTGAGTAGCTTGGAGATATTTTTCGACCGTAGCGCGATCGCTTTGCACCGCCGCCATTGTACCTGGAAAATCTTGACCCGCTTTAGCCATAGCCTGACCACGAATGGCAGAGAGCTTGAGAAAATCCCTGGCAGAATAAACCCCCGCCCCATAGAGCGCAGTGTATTCCCCATAGCTATGACCCGCCAATACGGACGGTTTAAAACCCAGACGACTCAAAAAATGGAATAATCCCATCGACAGAGTTCCGATCGCCGGTTGGGCCACATTGGTTTGACGCAGAATATCCTGTTGTTGACGTTCCCCCGCCTCGGAATAGGCACTGGGAGGATAGATCAATTGACTCAAACGTTGGGGAAAGTGCGAAGCGAGTTGCTGATCGGCAAAGGCCAGGGCCGCCTGAACTTCAGACAGATATAAACTCCATTCCCGTCCCATTTCAAGATATTGGGCTCCCTGACCAGGAAAGAGAAAAGCGATGGGTTGGGTCGAGGGGGCCGCATTCTCGCCGTAGAGAATATGGGGCGGTAAGACCTGGGTTTCAGACCCATTCAGGTAATCGAGGGCTAGGGCTAAATCGCTTTGAAGTTGACCGAGATTGGCCGTCACAATGGCTAACCCAATCGGATAGGCCGTGAAAGATTGCGCCCGTTGGGCATAGCTATAGGCCAAATCCCGTAACTGAGGCTCGGCTCCTGCCTGTAACTGTTGTTGCAACTGTTGAACTTGACTAATCAGTTTTGTCCGGTTTTCAGCCCGAAAAACCAATAATTCTTGCGGCCAAGGATTACTGCCGAGGACGGATTCCTGTAAGCCGCCGTCATACTCTTCTAGAACAGCATGGAAATTGGTTCCCCCAAAACCAAAGGCACTTACCCCTGCCCGTCGAGGATAATCAGGATTTGGGAGCCAGGGATGAGCTTCTTTTAAAAGGTAAACAGGTGTTTCTGCTTCTTCCAGCAAGGATAGGGGTTCTTGCACGTTGGCATGGGGCGTTAAGACTTTGTGATAGAGAGCTAAAGAAGCTTTGATCAACCCTGTTATACCAGCCGAACCTTTTGTATGACCAATCAAAGATTTCACTGAGCCGATCGCACAGGATTTAGGCTGGGCCTGGCCACTGGCCATCAAGGTATTGTTGATGGTCTCTAATTCGGCCTTGTCTCCTGCCGGTGTTCCCGTTCCATGGGCTTCATAAAGGGCGATCGTGCCAGGGGAAAAGTCTGCTTTTTGGTATGCTCGTTGCAAGGCGCGACGTTGACCAGAACTCAAGGGCGCAGTTAATCCCAAAGCCTTACCATCACTGGAACTGCCCACACTCTTAATCACAGCATAAATGCGATCGCCGTCCGCTTCGGCATCCTGAAGACGTTTGAGCACGACAATACCAGCACCTTCACTAATGACAATACCATCGGCATTTTTATCAAAGGGTCGGGATTGACCGGTGGGCGACATGGCTGGCGTTTTACTAAAACAAAAATAGGCAAAGGGGCTTTGTGTGGTATCCAAACCACCGGCGATCGCCACATTACAGCGTCCCGACTCCAACTCATCCACCGCCATTTTCATGGCCAAAAGGGAAGAAGCACAGGCTGCATCCACACTGCAATTCGTCCCACCAAAATCAAAACGGTTGGCAATACGACCGGCTGTCACATTCAACAAAAGTCCCGGAAAACTTTCCTCTGTCCATTCCGGCAATCTGTCCCAAACTTCCGGCGGCGGATTTTCCACAAAACGGGGAATTTCTGAACGAGTTCCGTACTGTTGTCCCAAATCAGCACTACCGCCGCTCACCCCCACGATCACGGAGGTATTTTCCCGATCAAAGTCTCTGTCTTCGTAACCCGCATCGGCCAAGGCTTTACGCACTGTCTCCAAAATGAGCAACTGCATCGGCTCAATGGATTTTAAGGATTTTGGAGGAATGCCGTAATCCAGAGGATCAAAGGGAATGTCATCTAAAAAACCACCCCATTTGGAATAAATCTTGTCCCTGGCAGAACGATCTGAGTCGTAATACAAACGCCAATCCCACCGATGAGCCGGAATTTCCGTAATGGCATTTTTCTTCTCAAGAATATGGCTCCATAATTCCTCTGGACTTTGAGCACCCGGTAACAGCGTGCCAATGCCAATAATGGCAATATCGGAGGGTTGGGTGAGTTGGCCAGAGGGAGAAGATGGCTGAAGCAATTCCTGCTGTAAAAGGAGATGATTGCTTTCCACACAGACCTGCTCATGAAGATCCTTAATGGTAAAGATTTGCTCATGGAGGGTGGCCACTTGCCCAATCATGTACATCCCTTCTGCCCGTTGCTGCTCCAAAGGAACGGCCACTATTTTACCCTCGACATTACGGTTAAAACCCTTAGAGGCAATCCGTAGGCGACCCACATTCAAGTCTTCTAAGGCATTGCGAATTTCTTCACTGGATTTCCCTTCTGCCAGTAAACGACGACGAGTTTCTTCAAATTCTTGGGAAAAAGGGGTGACGGCACAACGGGTGGCATGACCTGGCCCTGACTCTAGGGTTACAGTACGATGACATTGAATCGCTTGTGCTTGGAATTCAGGGATAATTGCCCCCCCGACCACAGCTTCTTGGGTGAAGAGATAGGCCGTTCCCATTAACATTCCCACTCGAATGCCTTTGGCCACTAGCGGTGCCGTCATGGCCCCCAGCATAGCTGCTGAGTAAGCATCGTGAATTCCCCCCGCGAAAAGCACATGAACCTCTGGGGCCATACTGCTTGTCACTTCATTCAACAAGGTAGCAATCATGCTTTCCCAAAGCACAAAGCTGGATAAGGGCCCCACGTGTCCGCCACATTCACGTCCCTCAAAGACAAAGCGTCTGGCTCCCTGCTGTAAGAACATTTTAAGCAGTCGTGGGACAGGTACATGGATATAGGTCGGAATTCCCAGGGATTCAAAATGGGCCGCTTGATCGGGTCTGCCACCAGCAATTAGAGCAAAGGGGGGCTTAACCGCTCGAATGGCTTCCATTTGTTCTTCCCGTAGGGTTTGGGAAACGAAACCTAGCATCCCTACTCCCCAGGACTGTTCTCCTAAAAGCTCTTGGGTCTGACGGAGGAGAGCTTCCACCTGTTTACCACGCATCATGGCTAGGGCTAATAGGGGTAGTCCTCCACCTTTGGCTACGGCGGCAGCAAATTCTGCGGTATCACTTACCCTGGTCATGGGCCCTTGAACAATGGGATACTCTGTCCGATGGGCCTGGGCTAACGGCGATCGCGCCTGAAGAGGTTGAAGATCTTGAGCTTGTTTGACCTGTTCTACACTCTGACCCATCAAGGCTTGAATCAGGCGGCCAGTCGTTTTATAACGTTCTACTAATCCTTCGGCAAAACCCACCGCTTGACCCATTGGCCAAACAAAATCCGTTGCTTCTCCCCAACCCATAATGTCTGAGACACGCTCTTGCCAGAGGGGGATCGCTTGGGCCAAATCTGCTGCTTGAATTTCCAACTTCTCTGCCCATTCTTGTAAGCGAGCAATTCCTTTAAAGCTAGGACGCGCTAGAACTCGACAACCGGCTCCTAATTTGTCACCATAGAGTGAGGCCTCTTGTCCACTCAGGCCCTTTAAGTGACGTTGCCAAGTTTCCGGCAGAGGAGACTCTGGCATTAACCATAATTGATCATCTAACACCACACCAGCGGCCCCAATGCCATAACAAGCGGCTGCGGTGCAAACCCCGATTCCCCCCTGAACAAACACGGGCAGTTTGGGTGAAGTCTGCTTTTGGTATTGCTGGGCCACAACTTTTTGTACTAACATAAAGGCGGATTCCTCGCCAACCCAACCCCCACTTTCACTTCCTTTCAGCACAAGACCGGCAATAGGGACAGATAAGGCTACAATCTGGTCAAGCTGATCCGCCCCTGTCACTTCTAATAAGAGTTGATAGGAATGGGCCGACGGTAACTGAGTCAAAATATTGTTTAAATTCTCTGCTGTCCAACCTGTCAGCATGATCCAATAGGGACGAGCTGATAAACGAGACAAAAGGGAAGATACAAAAGAAAGCTGATTCCCTCGGAATCTTAAACCCATCTCTTGCTCCATCGAAATAGCCCCTGACAGGACATCAAGATTTTGAGTGATTCTCTCTCCATCTTCGGGGCGACAAAATTCCAGATCTAGTATACCCACTCCGCCGGCTTTACTGGTGGCGATCGCTATTCTGGAATGAAGCAACCCAGCAGGTGTTAAGGAAAAGCAGAGTTTTTTTTTCATACGAAGGGTTAATTAACAGTAATGGTTTTGCTAATAATCACTAACTTTTGTTCATTTTCAAATTTTTAATTTTTATCCAGAGATTCAACCTGAGCCAATCTCTCTGTTTTTGTTTATCATAATCTTGAATTGAACTTCTTGGCTTCACCATGCTCTTGGGATTTAAAACCGAGCTAAAACTCAATAACGCCCAACGGACAACTCTCGCCAAACACGCTGGGACTGCCCGTCATGCCTGGAATCAAGGTTTAGCCCTTACTTAGGCTGTCCTAAACCACAATCAATCCCATCCCCACGACAAAATCAAGTTCTCCTCTTATTTGGATTAACTATGAGCAATCCCACTTGGCAACAGGGCAATTTAATCGAGTTAGAGATTACTGGTTTAAGCAATAGTGGTGAGGGCTTAGGGCGTTTTCAAGAGCGAGTTGTGTTTGTCCCTGATACTGTCCCTAGCGATCGCGTCTTGGTGAGATTAGTGCGATTGAAAAAACAGTATAGTTATGGGCAACTTCAGGAGATTTTAACCCCATCCCCCCATCGCATTCGACCGAACTGTATTGTGGCTGATAAGTGTGGCGGCTGTCAGTGGCAGCATATTGATATCGATTACCAACGAGCAAGCAAACAACAGCAAATTATTGATGCCCTAGAACGGATTGGTGGTTTTATGGATCTGGCGATCGCGCCCCTTCTCAGTTCTGTCGATAATTTGGGCTATCGCAACAAAGTTACCTACCCCCTGGCCCGTTCTCAAAGTGGACAAGTTCAAGCGGGTTATTACCGCCGTCAAAGTCATCATTTGATTAATCTCAATCAATGTCCAGTGCAAGATGGTCGTCTTAACCCCTTCCTCAAGGAGATTAAACAGGATATTCAGTCCCAGGGCTGGTCAATTTATGATGAAAGCCAACAACGGGGAAAACTACGCCATCTGGCTCTGCGGATTGGGCGAAGAACCGGCGAAATTCTACTTACCTTAATTAGTGCGAGTCCTTCTTTGCCTGGTCTCACAGAACAGGCCGAAATCTGGTTAGAGCGTTACCCCGAACTAGTGGGCGTAGCTCTCAACTGTCAACCACAACACAACAATGTCATTTTTGGAGAAGAGACACAGATCATTGTCGGTCGGAATAGCTGTCGAGAAATTTTTGCGGGTTTAGAATTTGAGCTTGGCCCCGACACCTTTTTCCAAATCCACACAGAAGCAGCAGAGAGTTTGCTAGAAGCAATTATTGAGCAATTACCATTAACGGGAGATGAACACCTGGTGGATGCCTACTGTGGTATCGGGACTTTTACCTTACCCCTAGCCCAAAAGGTTAAATCGGCGATCGCTTTAGAGATTAATACTGCTTCGGTAGATCAAGCCCGCCGCAATGCCGAGATCAACCAGATTACTAATGTGGAATTTCAGCAAGGCAAAGTAGAAACGCTATTACCTCAATTATCTCAAATCCCTGACATTGTGCTTCTAGATCCACCCCGTAAAGGTTGCGATCGCCAAGTCCTAGAAACTTTGGTTGCCCATGCTCCCCGAAGGATTGTTTACATCAGTTGCCAACCTGCTACCCTCGCCAGGGATTTAAAATTCCTTTGCCAGGCGGTCAACTACCAATTGAGTTGGATTCAGGGAGCAGACTTCTTTCCCCAAACGGCTCACGTCGAATGTGCGGTTATTTTGCAAAGACCCTAAACAACCCAATCACGCCCTCTGACAAAATTTGATGCGATCAAGATAACAATCGCTTAGGAAAGATTGCGTTAGAATGAGTATCGTGACTGGGTTCCGTCAAGAGCATTCATTAGAGCTTTGCATTCTTCCAGTCTTTCTCTCTGTCAAGAAAACCTATGATCAAGTCAGTAGCATCAATTTTTTGACTGAATCGCTATGGTTACGTTAATTTTCGCCGTAATTGGTTTTTACTGAAGGCCTTAAAAAACAAGGTTTCAAACGTTTAGGGATATTTTAGACGGGACATTCTGTCCTAATCCCTAGGGTGTACTTAATGGGGCTAATTGAGAGGCCGAAGCATTGAGAGCTAAGCCCCTTTTTGCCAGTATTCTTGTATTTCAGTCTTAGAGGTAAAGCGCGTGATTTCTATTTCCCTTCCGCCGATTAAACGGAGTTGGAGTACACTTAGCTTCTCTTCTACGCTTTATTTGTGTCCAGTCCTTGACTTACTGCTGACCAGCGTTCCTAATCGTTTTCGGGATGAGATTCGACTAGGACTTCAAGAGGCATTAGTTAATGCGGCAAAACACGGGAATAAACTGGATCCTAGTAAATCTATTGTTGTTCATTTTACGACTTCCAAAGAAGGCATGGCTTGGGTAATATCCGATCAAGGAGAAGGGTTTACCCCCCAGTGTCAATGTGGTGAGGGCGAGGACTGTGCCGAAGTTTTTCTCCCCCCCGAAGAAGCCGAAAGTGGCAGAGGACTTTGTATCCTGCACGAAGTCTTTGATCAAGTTCACTGGAATGCCCATGGCACCCAACTTCGCTTAAGTAAGCAAGTTAAAGAAATTCGTGCCTAGTGTTGTGAGTTCAAGTTAGGAACGGAGAGGGGGGGATTCGAACCCCCGTTAGGTCGCCCTAAAACAGATTTCGAGTCTGCCGCATTCAACCGCTCTGCCACCTCTCCAGATTTTCCTTTGTCATTCTACCCTAAAAAGTTGTTTTTTCTTCATAGGAGACGAGAGCGATCGCCAGTTATTTTCTCTCCTAAGAGAATGCGATCGCCCTAGTTAGCATGGTAAGGAACACCACTCCTCAATCATCGCCTAAACAAATACCTAATCCCTTGGCTGTTTTCACTAGGGTTCCCTCCAGATCCACAGAACGGTAGGTTTGAATCGCTTCAGCAATGGGGACACTAATCACTTGACGACGTTGCCAAGCGACCATCTGATCATAGTGACCGGCGGCAATTAGATCCACGGAGGCAACACCAAAGGCTGCTCCTAAGAGACGATCCACAGGGGACGGGATTCCGCCCCGTTGAATGTGACCTAGTACGGTGACACGGGTTTCAGCCCCCGTATATTCAGCGATTTTCTCAGCAATATATTTGCCAATACCGCCATAACGATCTTCTCCCATCTGTTGTACTCCCTTAAGCGGATCTCCTAATTCGGTACGAACAGCTTCAGATACGATCACCAAACAAAAGTGTTGACCCCTGGCCTGACGCTGGCGAATTTTTTTGCAGATATTGTCTAGATGGTAGGGAATTTCAGGAATAAGAATGATATCAGCCCCGCCAGCAATGCCTGCTCCTAAAGCAATATGACCCGCATCCCGTCCCATCACTTCTAAGACCATCACACGGTTATGACTCGCCGCCGTAAAATGCAGACGATCCAGGGCCTCGGTGGCAATATTGAGCGCGGTATCAAAACCGATGGACGTTTCCGTCGCACCCACATCGTTGTCAATGGTTTTGGGAATACCGACCAGGTTAATGCCGCCCTGTTGAGCAATTTTGCGAAGAATCGCTAAACTACCATCGCCGCCAATGCCAATCAGAGCTTCTAGGTTCAAACTGCGATAACCATCAATAATTTCCTGGGTGCGATCGCGGACGGAACCATCAGGCATGGGAAAAGCAAAGGGATTACCCTTATTAGTCGTACCGAGTATGGTTCCCCCCATAAGTAGCAGTGAGTCAATTGTTTCTAGATCAAAATTAACCACCTGGGGCGGATTACTCATTAAGCCATTAGTGGCCTCCTTAATGCCAACCACTTCCCAACCATAGTTGCCGATTGCATGATGTACGACCGCCCGGATGACCGCATTCAAGCCTGCACAATCACCCCCACTGGTTAAAATGCCAATCCGTTTTTTCTCTCCCATAGATTTCCTGTGTTAGCTAGGACGCTTTTTATTGTTAGGGGGAATAGAGAAAATGACCGTTATTCTTGGACATTCTTAAGGTTGTGCCCACTTTCTCAGTTAGGGATTAAATATAATACATCAAGCTGGTTTGCAGATATTGCTGCCGTTGTTTACAGAGATCAGCCAGAGAACACTGAGCTAAAACCGTTTGAGCAGCGATATTGGCCTGTTGCCAGCCTTCTCGGATCAGTCTGACCTCAATGGTGGGAAATTCTCCCTGTTGCTCTGCTTTACGCTCACCTTCAATGAGAGTGACAATATCCAGCAGTGAAATTTGACTGGGATCGCGGGCCAAAAGATAACCGCCGCCAAAGCCCCGTTGACTTTTTAAGAGGCCACCCCGACGCAATGTTCCCAAAATTTGCTCTAGGTAACGTTCAGGAATGGGTTGTCTAGCAGTTATTTCACTAACCGTCAGGGGGGTTTGTTGATTAAATCGCATTGCCATTTCCAACAAGGCCAGCAAAGCATATTCAACCTTAGAAGGTAAATCGAGCAGACTATAGATGGATTTATTCAAGGTTTATTGGGGTAAATAGCAGTTTGTCTATCAACTTACCTTAATAGCATAAACGATGCTCAGGGACGAATAAAAAGTCCTAAACCATTATTTACTCTAGCGGCTGTAACGGCGGAACGATCAATTAATTGTCCCCCTAGAGCTAAAGAGGTAGAACTGCCACCATCTAGGTTCAGAGCCGATTCTGCTCCTAATTTTTTGAGAATCAAAGCCATTTCGGCTAACGTTGATCCCTGACCCCCCACTCGATTATGTACAGCAACTAATAATATTTTTCCTCCTCCATTAACCGCGATCGCACTGCGAGAGGCCCGTTGCTGTTGAAAGCCGGTATTAAATTTCTCTGCTGCTGCATTTAGGACAATTTTTCCCTGCTCAATTAATAAAGGCCCGGCTCCCACAATTTGGGGAAAAGCATTAAATTTGGCCGGAATAGTACTGCTTTGTAAGGTGAGAGGCGTTCCCACCGAAAGATTAGGAGCAGGGGGATTACCGCGCAACGTCAGGAGATAGCCGTTCGGGGGAATGGGAAAGGCATTTTGACCAGATGGGCCGCCGGATTGTTGGGCCGTCACTTGATTATTTTGAACAACAATAATGGTTTCATTGTCCGTCATGGGCGTATAGTTCGCCCCCCAATCAGTCGTATAACGGGCGATCCCTTTCTGTACAAAACCGCTATTAACATAGTTCACTGCAATTTGTTGTCCACTGCTCGTCGTTAGACTTTCCTGCAAACTTAAGCGTCCTACGGTTACTTTACCCTGATCATCCCAGGCGATCGCGCCACGATTGAGAATAGGGCCAGACAACCAGCGATTATCTCGTTTGATCGCGCCCAAGGGTAATTGGGTATTGCGATTAAAAAAACCGCCATTAATACCGGCTGAAGCTTGCCAAGCACGTACCAGATTGGCTGTGGTGACAATACCACGTAACCCCTGGGGATTGGCCGTTAAGGGTTTCAAGGCAATTTGAGGAGAAGCGAGATTGAGTTCTAACCAGGTCACGGGAAAAAGACCTGAACCACCGCCAATATCGATAAATTGTTGTCGCCAAGTTACTCCCTCTGCCCAGACAATGGTTTTTGCCGGGGGAGCATCGGGCCTAATATCGATAACTAAACGATAGGGATTATTGAGGGTCGTCATCTGAAGTTTATGGGCTGTTGGGAGGCTAACATAAATCTTGCTACTGGCTCCCAGATTCTCCAGTCGAAAGCTTTGACCGGCTGTTGATTTTACGCCATTACTACTGCCTAAATCATCTTCGTCATTGCTCTGCTGATTGGGTTTATTAATCCCATTATTAGGGACAGCGTTAGTTGTCAAAAGATTAGGAGCGATCGCGGCATTCAGCATGACTACCCCTTCCGTTTTCGCCTGACTAACCTGCCAAAAAGTGGGTCTAGAAAGGGTTAAAACAATGCGTTTTCCCCAGGTTTGATTGCCTTCCCGCACCTCCGTCACCTGGGAACCCGTTGCACTCACCATTAAGGTATCTCCCTGTGCCTGGGCCTGATTGCCCAGTTGTTGTAACCAATCGGTTAAATCCAGATAGCGATAGGGGGCGATGAATTGAGTGGTGAGATTACTGACCGTTGAAAACCACTGACTGGGCTGTACCTGGGGCTGATTGCTATCCAAAAGCTCAATCCCCAAGACTTGCATGGCTCCCAGATCGCTGATACCGGTGCGGACTTGTCCTCCTTCTTGCCACTGGATCCAATTCACCGGAAAGGTTTTGCCTGCCAACGCTAAAGTATTACCTTGTTGTAACAGCTTGTTATTGCCTTGGGCGATCGCAAAACTGCCTTGGGGGGATGTGCCGGTGAGGGGAATGGCTTTCCAGACCAAACTACTCAAGAAAATAGTCGGCATGGTCAACAGCATCGATAAACCGAATCTTAGCCAGATCTTTTTGGCGATCGCGTAGCGTGCCCTTGGCATCGCGCTAGAATTGGGCAGAGGCGGGAAGTCAAACATGGCAAAACTGATTAAAGATTGGCAGACAATACTGCGATTAAACCCATAACTCCACAATCATATCAGTATTGTAAATTTCCGCTTCCTTTAAACCCACAAATGACCGCGATCGCCGCTCTTCGTTATCCCACTAAAGGGTTTAATGCTTATTCTAGTAATTGAGAAAGACTAGTTAGAGCCATTTCCGTATTCTGAGAATTTTGGGCAAGGGTTGTCACCACTTCTTGGTTTTCTTGAGCGATTTTGACTAAGACACGGATCTGCGGTCGAATTTCTTTAGAAAGGTTGTTAATAGCAGTATTCGCTTCCAAGATCTGTACACTAAGTTTTTTGATTTCTTCAATCATCATATTAAAGGCCAGCCTATTCTGATGATCTACTGGTAAACTGCCGCCTAAAACCGAGGCTTGATAGGAAATATTTTCTACACGCTTGCTAATTTTATTGATTAGATCATTACCTTGCTCAATCATCGTTAACTTTTCTTGAAAATCAACACTAATTCCATTAATTTTTTGAGTAAATTCAAGAACCGACTGTACACTGTCGCCTAATTCCTTGAAAGTTCTTTTTCCTTCTCTAGAGACGAGAATACCCACTTCTTCAAAACGTTTATTTAGATTAGAAATTTCTTCACTCTTATGAAATAATTCTTCAGTTTGGCGAGACAATTCTTCTGTCTGTTGCTGTAACTGTGTTTTTTGCTGCTCTAGTAAAGTATTATGCTGTTGTAATTCCTGCCGTTGAAGTTCTAGTTGTACTGAATATTGCTGAACATGCTGTCGTTGTTCTTCTACTTGATCTGCATAGTTCCGTAGGTCTTGGTCTTGTTGCATTAACTGTTCATTTAGAGCGGAAAACAGTTCTGACTGAGCTAGGATCAGTTTACTAAAATCTAGCATTCCTTGCTCTTGACCGTTCTTGAGCACCATAATTGGATCATAGGTTGATTTTATTGGACGGCAAAAGGATAATTTAACGGCATCAGTAATCAGGGTTGTGGCGGAAATTTTTAGAATTTCTTCCTTTCCTCTGAGGCTATTTAACAAAACTGAAATGGGTTTAGTGGCATAGATACCATGACTAAATTCTTTGCTTAATTTTTCAAATAAAGTCCGACGTGTAATGGAACCAATCACTTGATGATCTTGAGTAATCATAACTCCTGACAAGCGTGGGTTTGTTAGGAGATGCTCCTTCACCTCTTCTGTTAACGTTTCTAAGGGGACACGATAGTTATCCAGGGGTAGAGAATCCAAGTTATTCGATTTTTCCAGAACCGATATATCTTCCCTTGTAAGCGAACTACTTGCTAGCATAGATGAACTCAAAATTTACATAGGTTCAGTTTTCTGTTTAATTTCTGTTTAATCCTAATTATTGAGTATCTTATTACGTCTAGATTGTTTTTGTTTTTAACAGCTAACTAAGATTTTATTAAATTTTGATTAATCTTACCCCAGGAAATATGGCCGCAAACGAATCTACTACGACATTAAAAACCGCCAGTAAGGGTTTTAACGCCCTGGTTTAGGACAAGTTTAGTGTCAGACAGCGTAGGACAATTTTTCTCTAGTAAACTATTGGGTTAAACCATGTTGGAGGGCAAAGCGCACTAATTCAGTCCGACTGTTGGTTCCTGTTTTACTAAATAGGCGACTGACATACTTTTCTACATTTCTGACACTGGTTTTTAGGCGAGAGGCAATCTCTTTGTTCATTAATCCCTGGGCAACTAAATCTAAAACACTTTGTTCTCTAGGTGTTAAATCAATTTTAATGGGGGAAGGTGTAGTCACAAACCCTGAAGGATGGCTAATTTGTTCCTTTAAATCTCTAATTTCTTGATATATTTCTTGTAATTTAGTCGATTCACTCTGGGACTCTATATTGGCCTGACGACGTTCGAGTAAATTTTTAACAATGGCTTCCAATTCCTCTGGATCGAACGGTTTGGATAGATACGCATCACAACCAGATTGATAACCCTGAATGCGATCGCTGGTCATCCCTCTAGCGGTTAAGAAGATAACGGGCAAAGTCTTAAAACGAGGATCATCTCGCAACTTACTTAAAAATTGATAGCCATCTACCTGGGGCATCATAATATCGGAAATAATCAAATCCGGTAAATGGTGTTGCAAATAAGTCCAGGCATCCGTCGCATTACTCGCAACGGCAACTTGAAAATCGCCACTATCTTCGAGATAAGCCTGCACCGATTCGCGGATACTAGGTTCATCATCAACAAGCAATAACTGGGCAGGTTCAGACATAGGACAAGGAGATAAATTCAATCGCAAAAAGAGAAACCTAAATTAACCAAGTACCAAGCCAATTTAGTCAACAGAAACCGAATCCACATCAATAATGGTGTGAGTCGTTTTGGGGGTGGAGGCTGAATCTTCTTCAGAACGGGAGCGAAAACGCTCAAATACTAATTGAGAAACTTCTGACATCATCAGTGTCACCAAAATAAAATCGTCAATTTCTCCGACAATCGGAAAAATATCTGGCGAAATATCGATGGGACTCAGTAAATAGACTAAGGTTCCTAAAATGATCCACCAACGATAGCGGGCGTTGCGAATGGCACTGCGATAAAACCCGTATAGAGCTTGAATGGGAATTTTCATAAAACTTAATGCCGAAGGATCCTCTCTCTACTCTATCAGCACTTTTGATTAGCTTAGGGAGAAGTGACTGGCGAAGGGGGAATAACAGGGATCGGTTGGCCATCGGGGGCTAGATGAGAGGGCGTTTGAGCGGAACTGGAAGTATTATTTTGATTCTCTTGATCCATTTGGCTACTTTCCTGGCTGGGATACTCAGAAGTGACCTTGGCATTTTCTACCGGATCAGGATTAGAGGGACTGGAGTTGAGGGGAGAAGTCTCGTTTTTAGTGGTGTTTGCTGGCTCTGAGTCAGATTTGAGGAGCTTATTACCCATTGCCTCTGTCTTAGTCGTATCTATGTCCGAAAGTTTTGGGCTTTCTGGGGATTGCTGAGGGTTTTCTGTCGATTTTTCCTCGGTTTTAACATTCTCCGTCGGGGTGGAATGGTTTTTCAGGATTTTGGGCAAAGAGAAGTTGGGCTGGTTTTCCTGACGGAAGTTTGTTCTCGATGAAAGGGGGGGACAGTCAGTCGAATTCAACCCTAGCTTACAGCGTAGTTCTTCCCTCGCTAAGGAGACAAAAATCCCCGTCATTGAAATTAGCAAAGCCACTACTGTGATAGCATTCCGCATAAGTTAACTAAACTCTACACACCTAAATTTTTTCTGGTTTCTATCTTAGGGGCAAAGACCAGACTCTTGCTAGGGTTGAGTTCTCAGTCGAGCCGATTTTTCGAGCAAGTTGACGGGGGATGTTTCGTTTCAGCTACACATCCCAAGCAACAGTCGCTAAATTTCCATAGGGAGAATTGCTGTCCTAGAGACGTTCTAAAGTCTTGCCCCTAGCTAGTCGTGACATTCTTTCATAAATCTTTACAGACTATCTGCTCCGTTCGGCCACTTTCATCTCTATAATCAATGGAGCTATTCAATAGCTATTTAGTTATCAAAATTGATTTCCTAGAGATCCCTATGGTTAGCACGTTATCTAAGCCTGTTGCAGTAGAACTCAAGCCCGGTATTAAAGCTCCGGTGCAAGAAACCATTCTCACTCCCCGCTTTTACATTACGGATTTTGAGGCGGCTGCCAACCTGAATCTGTCTGCTCAGGAAGAAGAATTGCAGGCGATGTTGGAAGAGATGCGGAATGACTACAATCGTCACCACTTCACACGGGATGAAAGCTTTCAGCAATCTTGGGATCATTTAGATGCTGATGCTCGCCAAGGTTTTATTGATTATCTAGAGCGTTCCTGTGTTTCGGAGTTTTCAGGATTTCTCCTCTTTAAAGAACTTTCTCGTAAATTGAAGGGTTGTAACCCCCTACTATCAGAAATTTTTCATCTCATGGCCAGGGATGAAGCCCGTCATGCTGGTTTTCTCAATAAGGCGATGGCTGATTTTAATTTATCCCTAGATTTGGGCCATCTTACCAAAACTCGCACCTACACTTTTTTCCCCTTGGCTTGGGTCATTTATACGGTCTATCTTTCTGAAAAAATTGGTTATTGGCTTTATATCATTATTTTCCGTCATTTGGAAAAACATCCCGAAAATCAGTTCTATCCCCTTTTTAACTATTTTGAAAGCTGGTGTCAGGATGAAAATCGTCACGGAGATATTTTTAAGGCTCTTTTGCGATCGCAGCCAGGGTTATGGAACAATTGGAAAGCTCGATTCTGGAGTCGTTTCTTCCTCTTAACTGTTTTTGCTACTCACAGCTTAACGGTACATGAACGGACAAATTTCTACGATTCTTTAGGCATTAATGCAACAGAATTTGATCAAGCTGTTATTCGTGAAACCAATGCCACAGCGGCCCGTGCTTTCCCCAGTGTTTTAGATACTGAGCATCCTGATTTTTATCCTCGTCTGCGTCGTTGCTGGGAAAGTAATTTAAAAATTGCCAAAATTAATGAAAGCGATCGCCTGGTGGTCTTGAAATTTCTGCAAAAGTTACCTTTACAACTATCCATTTTTGGTCATCTTTTCCGTTTGTTTTGGATCAAACCGATTGATGCTGAAGCGTTGAGGGAAGTGGTTCTTTAGGGATCACGACTCTAATGGCAGGGAACTGAATGTAGGGAGTTGGGAGGATTTTCTCTCGATTCCCTTTTTTTTCGCTCCTTGCCAGAAATGGTAAGCTTGCTATCATGTATCAAAAATAGTTAATCAATGATGGAGCAGAACATGACCATCACCTTAACAAAAGAAACTGTCGGCCTCGAAGATTTCATCACTGATTCTCCAGAGAACCAGGAATGGATTGACGGTAACTTAGTCGAGAAAGCTGGTATGACGATTAGACATAGCAAAATTCAATCTAGAATTGCTCGGTTATGGGGAAATTACCTGCGAGAATCGGGTCAGGGGGGAGAAGCCTATGTTGAATTGCCCTGCGTTACAGTAGATCGGGGTCGTCGTCCAGATGTTTGTTACCTTACGCCAGAACTGATTGCACAGTTTGGTAATGCAGCTACCCTGCCTCAGAGTCCACCATTGATTGCTGAGATTGCCTCTCCGAGTGATGCAGCAGAGGATTTATTTGCCAAAGCAACCGAGTATTTAGAATCGGGTTGTGTAGAAGTTTGGTTAGTATTTCCTGAAAGTAACCGTTTATTAATCCTGACCCAAACGCAAACCTGGGCCTTCCATCGTCCTGATAATGTTGAAACTCAGATTATTTTATTGGGCTTTCGTACCTCATTGTCTGAACTTTTCGATTAATAGATAAAACCTAAATTTTCTATTGATTCTCCCCCTTTTTCTGCTTTACCATCGGTCAGAATTGATGTAAATGAGAGCCGATCTTGTAGGATAGAGGGTAATCTTCCATCAAGACTTTTGCTGCTCTATGCCTCCTCGTTGGCCCCGTAAACCTGATCGTAGTGATCCCGCCTTCCGTCAATTGGACGATCGCATGAATTTTGCTGTTCACGTTGCTGGGTTTTTGGCCATTAATTCTGGACTCTGGTTTGTTCATAATCTGCGGCAATGTGATTGGCCCTGGCTTTTACCCTTTTCAGGTGTCTGGCTGGGTTTTCTATTACTCCATCTCTTTTATATTGCGGCGATCACCGACTATTCCCTGAAATCCAATGGCTAATTCTCCCTCTACCCAAGCGATCGAAGCCCTAGCGGCCGAGATTGGTGAAAGTATTTATATTGATGTGGCGAAATGGCATCTCTACCTCGCCGAAGCCCATCTGCATACCCCCCTAGCCGAAAGCCTTTATCCCCTGCTCTCCGAACCCCTTCAAGAAGATGACGTTCTTGCTCGACTACGAAGTATTTCCGTTCCATTAGGAGGGGGCAAAGTGCAAGTATCCTTGGCAGATCTTGTCCCTGTCAGTTGCCAAATTCGGTTACTAGATTTACTGGAAGAATATCAGCGTAATCTTTAACAGGCAATTTCCGAACTGTCTTCTGCTTGGAAACATTCTGATTTAGCTGCCGTCATAATGGCAAGTGTGTGAGGAGTAAGAACGACAAAAGAAACTCTTGGGGTCGAAACAAGGCAAGACTCCCAGGAGTTTTTTATTTTTAAACTTTCGTTGATGACTATCCTTCGCCCTTTTCTTCATCCCCAAAGATCCAAGCCACTATTCCCAAGACAAGTATTCCTGCAACTATCTTGACCAGGGTTTGCAGTCCATCCAACAATCCCAGGGGAAATATAATCAATAGGCCGTTAAACAGCCAGTTGCCGAGCAAAATTAGGGTTAAGACCACAATAAAAGGCATACTTTTCTGGACTGGCAGATTATTTAATCATTATCTTCGTCATTGCCTTAAAAGGCGATCGCGTTTTTTAAATGGATAATGGACAATTAACAATGGATAATTATCAACTATTCATTATCAATTATGAGCGATCGCTTTTTGAATGGATAATTGAGAATGGACAATGGATAATTATCACCTATTCACCATCAACTATTCACTAATCGGCGATCGCTGTTTAAATGAATAATGGACAATTAACAATAGATAACTAGGGCTTGCTGAAAAAGTCAAAAAACGAAAGAAATGTGGGTTAGGGAAGTATGGACTGAAAAAGCATAGATAACTTATCCTTATAGAAACAAATC
>Ga0208854_1000104_pt1 | contig 18445 bp, 12 predicted proteins | sample LakMenEpi30Nov11_FD_150748 | JGI IMG/M metagenome (GOLD analysis project Ga0208854, IMG submission 150748) | Freshwater microbial communities from Lake Mendota, WI - 30NOV2011 deep hole epilimnion (SPAdes) | ecosystem: Environmental > Aquatic > Freshwater > Lake > Epilimnion/Euphotic zone ...
TTTTGAGCCTCCAAATGCCATAACCTTGCATCTGATCGTTTGTAAAATGCCTGAAAGTATTGTCTAGCAAGGATTTTATCCTTATTCAGCAAGCCCTATTTAAACCCCCTCGTCTTTAGTTTTTCTGAATCAGTATCTTGCTGCTCTGGGTTACACTATTCAGTTAGACTCCTCTGCTTTTTCTAAATTGGAAGAGGATGAAGCTATTTATTTGAAGTTTAATACCCCAAAAATGCCAGACTTAACCCCTTCCACGGTTGTCAATTCCCTATCCCAAAATCTAGCTCTATTGAAAAGCTATAGTTGTTTGACGGTCAAAGTTCCTGCTTCAACGACTGAAAAAGAGGCACTACAACAAGCCATCATTCAGGTTTGTCAAGCATCAGAATACGAAAATCTCGGCATTTGTGCTGATCGTCTGGATGTGGCCATTACGACTTTAAATCAGTATCTTGCTGCTTTGGGTTACACAGGTCAGCTAGATTCCTCTATCTTTCCTGAATCAAAAGAGTATGAACCGATTTATTTGAAGTTTAATACCCAAAAAATGAGTCACTACAGCGATCGCTATGAAGGAACCTATCGCGGTGTTTTAATTGCCTGTCAATCGGAAGATCAGACTTTAGCTGGAACCTATGGTTATTTTCCGCTAGATTTATTTGCACCATCTTAGTTCAACATTTTGCGCTAATAACCAGGAACCTATCGGGGCGATCGCTGTTTTTTACCCATTATTCATCTGGCTCAATGGTGCTAATCAACCCATGATGGTTGAGGGTTTCACAATAAAATTCAGCATGTTCTAGGGCACAGGTAATCACCAGGGCTAGACCGTTGGTGTGGGCTTCCATCATAATATCGACGGCCTGGGGTTGAGTGAGTCCTGCAATTGTTTGTATGAGGGTTTGAACGACATATTCCATCGAATTAAAGTCGTCATTATGCAGGAGAACCTTATAGCGAGGGGCCGGTTTACGGATGGTTTCAGAGACGGTGGAACGCTTTTCTAGGACTTCTGTGGACACGGCTTTCTTCCAATTTACAGTACAAACAATCTGATCATTGATAGAGATATTGGCGACAATCCCTCCTCAATGATATCTAATGGTTCCTTACTTTGTTAAAAATTTTGGCGATAACTTGGTCAGCAATTTACTCGCTTGACTGGCAATGGTTAATTTTTCTCCTGTCTCTAAACCCCACACAACAGTAATCTTGGCGATCTCGGCGGATGGTTGACAATACTCCCAGGCAAAACCTTTGCCACTTTTAGAGGGTAAAACGCTTGGATAAGAACAGTTTCTTCAAGGCACTTGTTATTAAAACGTGTTACGGTACGCTATAAAAAACTGAATTTTGCTTACTCTTGCCATGTTCAAATCCTATTCTTCCCCCTACTCGATTACTTGGCATCAAAGAATTGCAGATATTCCCCAATCCGCTTGGGATGCTTTAGCATTACCCCTCAAAACGCCTTTTTTAGAATGGGAATGGTTGAATAATCTGGAAACCTCTGGCAGTGCTACAGCTAAAACGGGTTGGCAACCTTCTCATTTAACGATTTGGAAAAATAAAGAATTGGTCGGTGCGGCGGCTCTTTATATTAAGGGTCACAGCTATGGTGAATTTGTTTTTGATCATCAGTGGGCTGATCTGGGTCATCGTTTAGGCATTCGTTACTATCCCAAATTATTGGGAATGGCTCCTTTTACCCCCGCCGAGGGTTATCGTTTTCTGATCGCACCCGATGAGGATGAGTGGGAAATTACGCAGCAGATGGTATCCGCCATTGATCATTTCTGTGATCGCCAGGGTTTATCGGGTTGCAACTTTCTGTTTGTTGATCCTGAATGGCGAAAAATGATGGCTCATCTAGGGTTTTCCCATTGGTTACACCATAGCTATATTTGGAAAAATCAAGGTTTTGAACAATTTGAAGATTATTTGTCTATTTTTAATGCGAATCAACGCCGCAATATTAAACGAGAGCGAAAATCTGTCGTTCAAGCCGGATTAAATATTAAGGTATTTGCTGGGGAAGAAGTGCCTCATCATCTTTATCCCCTGATTTATCGGTTTTATAGTAGTACTTGTGACAAGTTTTATTGGGGTAGCAAATATTTAACACGAAAATTTTTTGAACAACTTTATCCTAAATACCGCGATCGCGTTGTTGTGATTGCCGCCTACAATGATGCTTTTGATCAAGTTGAGAATGAACATCCTGTTGGCCTTTCTTTTTGTTTACGCAAGGGAGAAAATTTTTATGGTCGTTATTGGGGCAGTTTACAAGAGTATGATTGTCTTCATTTTGAAGCTTGTTATTATCAACCTATTGATTGGGCCATTCAACAAGGGATAACCCTCTTTGATCCTGGGGCGGGCGGACAGCACAAACGTCGGCGAGGTTTTCCGGCTACCCCTAATTATAGTTTGCATCGTTTTTATCATCCCAAGATGACCCAGATTCTACAATACTATATTGACGAGATTAATCAAATTGAACAGGCTGAGATTGAGGCAATTAATCAGGATTTACCTTTTAGTAAACGGGAAATTGAGCTTAAGCTTTAATCAAAATCAAGACTTTACAAGTTTGCGATTATATTAGTTCGCATAAGCTACTTCGCTGCTTCGACAACCTGCGGAATGTGGGATCTAATCTCACTCGCTGTCTAATTCTAACGCTGAGTATTGACACTTAGTACTGATTCCTCTTTGTTCATTTTTACACTGGTCATTCTATCATCCCTAAACTCCACTTCCCATTGTTGAAGGAGTTTAGTTTATCTAAAAATCCCTCAGTTAAACTGTAACCAGTTGGGGCATTAATCTTTCTAAAATTTGTTCTAAAACTATTGCTGTCCAATCAATATCCGCGATCGCCGTATCTTTGCCAAAGGTCAGACGAATTCCGCCCAAAGCCGTCGAAGTATCGTAACCCATCGCCAACAAAATCGGACTGGGATTTAACTTGCCACTGTTACAAGCAGCCCCCGCACTAATGCCAATACCCGCTAAATCTAATTGTCTAACCAGCGTTTTGCCCGTAATCCCTTCCTTTCTCGAATCCGCAATCACAAAACTGGCATGGTGAGGTAAACGATAAAGGCGATCGCCGGTTGGGTCAAGAAAAGGACAATTAGCCAATCGATCGAAAAGATGATCTCGCAGGGCCCTCAAACGAGGTGTTTCTGTCGCCATCTCCTGAGCCGCTAATTCTGCTGCCACCCCAAAACCGGCGATCGCTGGTAGAGCTTGAGTCCCTGAGCGAAGTTTTTGTTCTTGGCCACCTCCATTGATTAAGGGCAATAAATTCACACCTTCCCGCACATAAAGGGCCCCTGCACCCTGAATACCATAAATTTTATGACTGGAAAGTGAGAGTAAATCAACGGGTAAACGTTGTACATCAAGGGGAATACGCCCTGCTACCTGAACCGCATCAGTATGGAAAAGAATTCCCTGGGAACGAGCAATTCTGCCTAATTCTTCAATGGGTTGCAGGGTTCCCACTTCACTTTGTCCATAGATAATTGAAATTAAAACAGTATTGTCTTGAATCGCCGCCATTAAATCCAACGGATTGACACGACCTTGGCAATTAACTGGTAAACGAGTGACTTGCCAACCTTGCTGGGCCAGAAAACGGGCAGGTTCAGAAATAGCGGAATGTTCAACGCTAGAAATGATCAGATGCTGAGATTGAGAATATTGACGAGCGATACCCATGATCGAGAAATTATCTGCCTCCGTTCCCCCAGAAGTAAACACAATACTGTCCGGGTTCGGTGCATTTAAAAAGTTAGCAACTTGTAAACGCGCAGTTTCTAAGGTTAAAGCCGCCCGTTGTCCCCACTGGTGCAGACTAGAGGGATTTCCCCAACCCTCTCCTAAAACCTTTCGTACCGTTGCTAACACTTCCGGGCGAGGTGGTGTGGTCGCGCTGTAATCAAGATAAATTTGCATCTGATTTTTCCTCCGTTCCTAGCCGTTAGCAAAGCGGCGAATCATTTTGGATTGGCCCTTTATCCACCTGGTTTACAGACATTGTAATCTTCGTGAGAAACAACGGATTCAGGAATCAAAAACGATCCCTGATCCCGACAAAGCAAACGATAATTACGAGTAACAGGAATACTGATGACAAAACGATCATGTCTTAACCGTTTGCCATGAAAATCCCGATAGTCCTGATGATTAGCCAAACCGTCTAAAATCTGTCGAGCTTTTAAGACCACATTTTTAGGGAGATCTCGTAGATCAATCGGATCTTGAAGAAAGGTGGCTTGCCAATCTTCCTTCTCTTGTTTTTTTTGTTCCCATTGAGTCTGTTTTTGGGCACAGGAATGACAAATTTGTCCATAGCCCTTGTGACCGCAGGGAAAGATTTTTTTGCGCCTAGACATAATGCTAAAACGACCTAGGTCAAGCAGAAAACTACAAGGTTATTGGGCAATTATGCCGCCCCTGTGACAGCAACTTCTCTAAAGTAAAGGGATTTCTGTGCAACTTTTAACCTCGTCAAAACTACTCAAAAATGAATAATCCGACTCAGTATAGCAACTAATCCAAGGACTAGAAGGTGGTTGCCCACAAAGTCTACAGTTTCCTGTAAGCACTTAGTTAAAAACGAACAGTCCTAACAGGGTGTTAGCGTCGTTTGTTAATCTGCTCTTAGCCTTTGAAAAAATTTTACCCGTCCCCAGGGAGGCTAAAAACTGGGCGGAACCCGCTATCTTTTGTTGTTTAGGTGCGTTGATCTGGATTTTAACCTAATTGACCGCTAGAAGGCAATGAAGAATGGGGTTAAATCGAACAACACTAGACTAAATAGACAAAGATGGGCAGTTTTGTTAAGAAAAAAGACTACCAGCAACTACCTCTAGCCTTACTTATCGATTTTGGGATTCTTTTTCCAGCATACCCGCTTCTGTGAGTCTGAGAAAGGGAATCCGCTCTCTGCAATAGGGCGAACGCATCTAGAAATGGTACAGACGAAAGAACGTCATAGGGGGATGGAGAAGGGAAGATAAGCTAAAGTCTATAGAATAGGACAGGGCGAACGCATCTTAATTTTTGAAAGGTAGGCTGGATAAGGGTTTCCGAGATCATGATTGATTTTTTATGAAACGCTGAAAGTCTTATCAGATAAGGAGTCTAGAATATTAGATGCGTTTGCCCTGTCCTATATTCAATAAATCAGGCGTGAATTAAGTCTGTCTCTGTTTCAATATTGAGAGCTTAAGATCAAAAATCTAAGTCAAATGAAAAATTGTCATGGTACAGCTAATGGATTTTAAAGAAAAAAACCAAAGACATTGGTTAGATATCGCCGAGTTCTCCTGTTCTCTGGTAATGATATTGGCTTTGATCGTGGGCTGGTGGCTGCAATCATTTTGGTTCCCGTTAACGCTGGTGGCGATCGCAGTTATGGTTTCACAACTCAATCGTCTTAGGTCAGAAAGACTTGATCGTAAGCGAGCCAGCCATTTTTCTAAGCAATTACAGCGTCTCAGTCAGATGCTTGAAGAGTTGGAACAGGTCGTCAACCGATCGCCTTTGCCCCTTTCGCCACCGTTTTCACCATCTCCATCATCATCACCACCCCTCTCTGCTGATCTGGATAGACTGCATAGCCTGGAAGACTCCCTCTCTGAGTTGGTTAAATATTTTCAGCAACAGGCGATCGCCGAACGCCTAGAACAGTTAGAACGGCGTTATCAATGGCTCAGTCTGGAAGCAGAGACTAGCCCCACCTTTACTCCGCCCCTGGCCACAGATTCTTTTCCTAGTCCTGTCGCCCAGGCAGTTCCCAATGGATTAGGGGTTTCTAGCTCCATACCGGCGATCATTCCCCAAGTCAGAATGCTGCGTCAGATTCCAGCCCATCGTAATGCGGTTTCTTCTTTAGCCATCAGTGAGGATGGAAGATTTTTTGTAAGTGCCAGTTGGGATCAATCGCTGAAAATCTGGGAAACCGATTCTGGCAATTTATTGGGAACAGTCATTGCCCATAGCCAGGGAGTTTTAGCGACGGTGTTTTTAGCAGCGACGGCCAAGCTGGAGGATTGTCGGTTAGCCAGTGGCAGTTTTGATCAAACTTTAAAATTTTGGCGTGTTAAATCCCGCTCTCAGACTGAGTACGACCTAGAGCTAGAAAGAACCTTGACCGCTCATACTGGCTCTGTTTATCAGTTGGCCCTAGCGGCTGATCACCAATTACTACTCAGTGCGAGTTATGACCAAACCCTAAAACAGTGGGATAGTCAAAGTGGGGTTTTACGGGAGAGTTCTCTGGATTCTCTCGGCTCCATTGAAGAGATCGCTGTCCATGAGCAAAGGGAAATTATTGCCGCCGGTGGAGGAGATGGAACGGTTACACTCTGGCAATTGGGGACGGGTCAGAAACTTGGTCATTTAGTGGGGAATATTTCTTCGATTAAAGCATTAGCCATTAATCACGCTGGCCATTGGATTGCGGCAGCTTGTACCGATGGCACTATCAAGTTTTGGCAATTACCTCTTACCCTGCCACCTAATTTATCACTGCACCCTCAACAGCAACTGCTGGCTCATCAGGGACAAGTAACCAGTCTGTGTTTTACCAGTTCTGAGCAATTATTGAGTGCTGGCAATGACGGCGGGATCAAACTTTGGCAATCGGAACAAGGGGAAGCGATCGCGGTGTTAGTAGAGCCATCCCTTTTCGCTGCTCCCAAAGACATCGTGTTATCGCTAACCTTAAGTCAAGATGAACAATTCCTGCTTTCTGGTCATGCAGATGGTACAGTATCCATCTGGCAGTTTTTTGTCCCAAATTCCTAACGTTTAAGGGTTTTGGTTTTGATTTTGATACAGGATGGATAGTTATACCGCAAAAAGAGGATGATTAAAATGCCGATAGGTCTTGAATATCAATGGGGAAGACCATGAGTCAAAAAAAAGAAACCTTAATCCTGTTGCTTTCTCTCTGTTTAACCCTGGGGGCAGTGGGCATAGGCGTTAAGTTGTTAATGCCATCTCCTAGTGGGATAACTCAGTCTTCGCAAAATCCAGGGCAGCAAGAGACTGATTTAAGGCAACGTATGAGCTATGGAGAACGATCTCTGATTCCTAGCCCCACAAATATTCATAAAAGTGTCGCGATCCAAGCCTTTGCAGAGGGGAATTTTCCCAAGGCGATCGCCGAATTTCAACAATATTTACAGCTTGTTCCCAACGATCCAGAGGCTTTAATTTATCTGAATAATGCCAAAATTAGCAAAAATGCCTTAGCTTTTGTGGTTTCTGTTCCCATTGGTAAGGATCTCAATGGTTCTCAAGAACTGTTGCGAGGGGTGGCTCAAGCCCAAACGGAAATTAATCAAAAGGGTGGTATTAAGGGAGTTCCCCTCAAAATTTTGATTGCTAATGATGACGATGACGTTGGTATAGCCCAACAATTAGGACAGCAGTGGGTTAAGAATCCAGAAATTTTAGGGGTGATAGGTCATTTTGGCAGTAATACGACGATTGAAACGGCGAAGAATGTCTATGAACCCCAAGGTTTACCGATGATCTCACCGACCAGTACTTCGACGGAAATTTCAGAACTGGGTAATTATATTTTTCGGACAGTCCCCAGTGATTTGTTTGCCGGCAATGCTCTCGCTAACTATATGTTAAAAGATCTGAAAAAAACGAAAGCCGCCGTTTTTTATAATTCCCAAAGTAGCTACAGTAAATCCTTGAAAAATGTTTTTACCACTGCCTTGTTGGGAAATGGGGGAGAAGTGACCCTGGAGGCCGATTTGATGGCGGCGGATTTTAACCCAGTTGAAGCGGTCAAACAGGCTAAGTTCCAGGGAGCGCAGGTTTTAATGTTAGCGATGAATACCTCTAGTGTCGATAAAGCGTTATTGGTGATTCAAGCTAATCAAGGACAATTACCTCTTCTCGGTGGGGATAGTGCCTATAGACCTCAACTTTTGCAAAGTGGTGGCAAAAATGTAGTCAGGATGGTGGTGGCGATTCCCTGGCACGTTCTGGCCCATCTCAATAGTCCTTTTGTACAAGAAGCAGCCCAGCTTTGGAAAACCAGCAATGTGAATTGGCGAACGGCGATGGCCTACGATGCCGCCCAGGCCTTTATTACCGCTTTGGGACAAGATCCTTCTCGTCAAGGCATTCAAAAAGCTTTATCGAGTCCCACTTTTACTGCGCCTGGAGCGAGTGGTAATGTGCGTTTTCTCCCTTCCGGCGATCGCAATCAATCGGTTCAGCTTGTGATTGTTCAACCAGGAGAGCGATCGGGCTTTGGTTATGATTTTGTGCCGGTGAACAGCAATTCCAAATTCAGAATGTAGCTAAAGACAAAAAAACTCAAGGTAATGTTTTAGACCTGTGGAGCACTTTTCTAGAACGTTGTCAGCGAACGAATTGCAATTGGTCTTATCCACAGATTCAGAACACTACCGATTCAGATACTGTTTTTCAATCTCTGCGGCTGGCAGGGGTTTAGAAAATAAATAGCCTTGGCCAAATTCACAGCCCAACGTTTGGAGCCATTGCTGCTGTTGGGGAGTTTCGATCCCTTCGGCAATCACCGACAAGTTCAATTGTTGACTGAGGGCCAAAATCGTATTCACAACATGATAATTGCGATTATGATCTTGAATCTCCTTAACAAAAGAGCGATCAATTTTAAGATTATCCACTGGAAAACGATGTAAATAACTGAGGGAAGAATAGCCTGTACCAAAATCATCAATGCTAATTTGAATCTGGCGCGATCGCAGTTTTTCGGTTAAGTGAATTGCCATTTCTGCATTTTCCATAATCGCGCTTTCGGTAATTTCAAGTTTGAGATGAGAGGGCTGAATTTGAGTTTCTGCCAAAATGCGATCAATATCAGCTAATAAGGTCGGGCTTCTAAATTGTCGTACCGAAAGATTGACACTCATACTGAGATCTGTCCAGCCTTTTTGTTGCCAAGCTTGGAGTTGTTCACAGGCCTGCTTCAGAACAAAAAGACCCACATTGACAATTAAACCGGTGGTTTCTAAACAGGGGATAAACTCAATCGGAGCAATCATGCCTCGTTTAGGATGTTGCCATCGGACTAAAGCCTCAAAACCGGCACATTTTTGGGTTTGTAGATGGATGATCGGCTGATAATAAAGAACAAATTCTTGATTTTCCAGGGCACGTTGTAAGTCATTTTCCAGATTTAAACGAGTTACCATGGCCCGGTGCATCTGGGGGTCAAAAATTTGATAACTGCCCTTACCTCGTAACTTGGCTTGGTACATAGCAGTATCAGCATCCTGTAGGAATGCTTCCGGCAGTTGACTCTTGCTATTGCCCAGGGCTATCCCCATCGAAACGGTCATAAAAATATCACAGTTGGCGATGGAAAAAGGGGTTTGAAAACTTTGCAAAATTTCTTGGATAAAGCCTTCTAATGCGTCCTTAGTTTCAATTTTTTGTACCAAAAAGCAAAATTCATCTTCTCCCAAACGGGCTAAAACATCTCCCGATCGCAAATGCTGCTGTAAACGGTCGGCGATCGCGATCAGTAACTGATTACCAACCTCGTGACCAAAGGAACCATTAACCAACTTGAACTGATCACAGTCTAGGGACAGAATGGCAAAAGATCTTGGCTCGAATTGACATTGCTCCACCAATTTTTGTAGCAAGAAAGTTCGACTGGGAAGCTTGGTCAGAGAATCCCGAAAAATCATGGACTGTAATTGAGCCGTTCGCTGTTTGACCTTGGCTTCTAAATTGGCATTAAAATGAGCTAATTGCTGATACTGTTCATGGATGCGTAACATGGAGCGCACCCTCGCTTTTAACTCCAAACGATTAACGGGTTTACTAATAAAATCATCGGCTCCAGCACTTAAACATTGAGCCAAATCAGTCTTGTTGGTAAGAGCCGTAACCATAATAATGGGGACTCCTTCCCATTGCGGCATAGCTTTAATGCGTTGGCAGACTTCTATGCCATCCAATCCCGGCATCATCACATCTAGCAAAATCAGATCGGGCTTAATCGCGTTGAGAAAACTAAGCGCCTCTTGACCACTAGCAGAATAATGTAGAGAATAATCCTGATCATTTAAAAGGACTTCGATGACATCAAAGTTTTCGGGTTCATCATCAACGATCAGAATAGAAGACATAGGTAGCTGTGGTTAGATAGTTAATACTTTTGGGCAAAAATGAAATAAACTGGGACAATTAATCGCCTAATTGCCAATAATGGGGAGAGAAATTGTTACCTTTGTTTCTCGCTTATAGACACTCTGAATAGAGAAATGACCGCCAGCCAGTTGAACAATTTTCATCACGATTTTTAAACCAATCCCGATACCTGGTTGTTGATGCTCCTTGCGCTCAAATTGTCTAAAGGCATCAATTCTAGAAATTTGATAGGCTGTCATCCCTCGTCCCCAATCATGAATGGAGATATTCAGCATCCCGTCGATAATCTGGCTTTTAATCTGGATCTCGGTGCCACAAGCAGAATATTTCAAGGCATTATCGACTAATTCTTTCAGTAGGATCGACAAATATTTTTCGGGCAAAGAGAGGTTGGCTTCCTCAAGCTCAAATTTCAGATCTTCATTGCGTTCGTAGCTTTTGGCATGGATTGCTAAGGCCATCTTAATATCAGCTGCCGAAAATTGCGTTTGAGCCGCTCCCAGGTCTTTCTGTTGACTGACTGTTATTTCCAATTGTAAATACAGCAGGAATTTTTTGGTTAGTTCATTAAGGCGATTGGCCGATTGATCTGCCCAACTTAGTATTTCCCGTACTTCGGTAATTTCCATGTCTTGAATATTATCCTTCAGCACTTCAATTACGCCGATAATGCCATTGAGGGGAGTATTCAGTTCATGGGATAAACTAAAGGCCAAATTGCCCGTTAATTCTTCTAAATTTTGTCCTAGGATGTTAATGGTGTCTCGTTGAATGACAGAGAACTCTTGAATCCGATCATATTGCTGTTTGATGCGTAACATCGATTTGACCCTAGCCCGCAATTCAAAACGATTGACAGGTTTACTGATAAAGTCATCGGCTCCAGCTTCTAGACACCGTGATAAATCTTCCTTAGACGTTAAGGCCGTGACCATAATAATAGGAATAGCTTGCCATTGAGAGCTCGCTTTCAATTGTTGGCAAACTTCGATCCCGTCTAAACCTGGCATCATCACATCTAGAAGAATTAGGTCTGGACTAAAAGTATTGAGTAACATCAGGGCTTCTTGACCACTCGCGGCATAGTTCAATTGATAGTCTGCATCACTCAAAAAAGTTTCAATAACATCAAAGTTATCTGGTTCATCATCAATGACAAAAATCAATGGTACAGTCATCAGCTATTGGCCTAACTTTCTAAAAGGTTATGAATCGCCTTTACTAACTCTTTCATTTTAACAGGCTTACTCAAATAATCATTCGCTCCCGCAGTCAAACAACGATCGCGATCGCTCGGCATGGCCAGGGCTGTTAAGGCAATGATCGGAATTTTAGCAAGGTTTGGATCTAGACGAATCTGTTTAATCGCCTCTAAACCGTCTAAATCGGGCATTTGAATGTCCATCAGGATCAAATCGGGTTTTTGGGACTGACTGAGGGCGATCGCCTCTTTCCCGTTTCTGGCGAGGAGTAGGATAAAGCCTTTGGCAGTGAGATAACTGGAAATGGTGATTAAATTGGCTTCATTATCCTCGGCCAACAGAATTAAAGCGGCTTTTTCGGGTTTTGACTGACTCAGCGTCATAGATAGCTCGGCCAAGGGATCAGGGATTGAAACCCAATCTAAACAATCCTGACAGGGAAGATCCACCGTAAAGCAACTCCCCTGACCAACCTCACTCCTAACCCCCACCCGCCCACCATGAAGTTCTACCAGACGTTTGACAAGCGCTAGTCCCAAGCCCGTTCCCTCATATTGACGATTTAAGGCCCCATCAAGCTGTACAAAGGGCTGAAACAGTTTGCTGATATTTTCGGTAGCAATACCAATGCCTGTATCCATGACTGCGAGACGTAAAAAGGATTGAGGCGGAGAAAATGGTCTGACTTCTAGGGTAATCTGTCCTCCCTTGGGTGTAAATTTAACCGCATTACTCAGCAGATTGATCAGGACTTGGCGAATCCGTCGCTCATCAATCACTACGTCAGGTAAATTAGGCGGTAATTTTAGCTCTACTTGAATTTGTTTCTGGGATGCCTGGGCTTGGATCAAGGCGAGACTGGCATGACAAAGAGGAGCAATGGCGGTGGGACGACAATCTAACTCAATTTTATCTGCGCCAATTTTAGCAAAATCGAGAATGTCGGTAATGAGCGAGAGTAAATGTGTGCCACTACGTTCAACTGTTTGAAGAGATTGACGTTGTTTCGCATTGATTGGCCCATAGATTTCTTCCTGTAGTCCTTCGGTCATTCCCAAAATGGCGTTGAGGGGGGTTCGCAGTTCATGACTCATGGTGGCCAAAAATTCATCTTTGAGACGGTTAGCACGCCACAATTCAGTATTGTTTTCCTCCAGTTGGATCTCGGCTTTTTTGCGATCGCTGATATCGATAACCAAACAAACACAATTGTCATCGTCAGGAGAAAGTAAAGCGGCACTGAGCAAGATCGCAATGGGGTGGCCATTCTTATGGTAATAAGCTTTTTCCCAAGGCTCAATAAAACCCTGAAGTTTGAGTTGTTCAATGGTCGCCAAATCCTGTGGCATATATTCCGGTGGTGTTAGCTGAACCCAGTTAATCCGATTAGCCTGAAGCTCCTCTCGACTGTAACCAATGATTTCCAAAAAACGATCATTGGCATCGGTTATCTGACCATTAAAATTGGCAAACATCATGCCAACAATATTCGAGTCAAAGACTCGACGAAAACGGGTTTCACTTTTACGCAAGGCTGCTTCTGCCCTGTCCCGTTCCTGGAGGGTTGCTTGTCGTTGGCTAATGTCCTGAAACGCAATAATTGCATGGCTAACCATCTTGTGAGCATCGAAAACAGGGGTTTCCCACACCTCTAAGGCGATTCTGCCGTTATCTTTAAGCATCTCTAAATCATCAATGTGGCTGGCCTTGCCTTGCAAAGCATGAACAATGGGACGGCGATCGCGGGGATAGGGCTGATCTGTGCCAGTAATATAAAACTTATAATTAAGTGCTAACCCATCGATCCGACTCCCCAAAGTGAAATGACTGCCCAATAGCTCTTTGGCAATGGGATTGCAATAAATAACAATGCCATCGGGCTGATAAATAATAATTCCCACCGGAATAGCGTTTAAAAACTGCTGAAGTTCTTGGTTATGATTATTTAAGACTTGCAGCGCATTTTGAAGACGAAGAGAAGATTCCCTGATATCCGCAGCCATGCGATTAAAAGATTCAGCTAGGATATAAAGTTCGGTGACTAAAATATTTTCCGTTGACAATATTTGTTGCTTGCCCTCAGCCACTAATTGACTCGCTTGGCTCAGTGATTGAATTGGCCTCGTAATGCCATTGGCGATCAGGATACCAATCGCAATAGATAGAAATAGCGTCAGTCCACACAAGATCAGTATTCGTTGATTATTGGCCTCAATGTCGGCCAGGTAATCAGATTGAGGTATGGCAATTATGACTAACCAGTCAATCCCAATTTGATGACGATAGGGAGTAATTTGAATAAATAGATCTTGATCTTGAATATTTATTTTAGTATTGAGAGTTTGTTTGGTTCGATGTAAACTCTCTAATTTCTGATTAACGATTTTATTGATAGCTTGGGAAAGGGGATCTTGAATGTCCGCTAATTTTATCCGGTGAGCCTTGCCATTGATGATTTTATTGGGGTTCTGAGTCGCGGAACTAGCAACCAATAATCCAGAACGCTCTAGGATGAAAACCTGTCCCGATTTGCCAACGGTAATATGTCGCAAAAACTGACTGATTTTGGCCAAACTCAAATCTATGCCCAGAATTCCTAATAGTTTGTGGGAGGAGTTATAGACAGGCGCAGTGGCAGAGATCGAGATCTCTTCTGGTACACCATTCCAATTATAGATGGAACTCCAAATGGGTCGTTTTGCTTCTAGGGCCTTGAGATACCAATCCTCATTGGTAGGATTTTCTTGCTTTACTATGACAGGAGGATAGAGACGGTTGCCTTGATCATCGGGTCGATAAATAGTAATTGTGCCCAGTTGCGGTTGTTTTATTTCAGCAATTTCTAAGTTACCATCCACATAGCCTGAGCCAATAAATTGTTTTTGAAGATTGCCATAATTCATATAGGAAAAATTATAGTTAGTAACTTGTTGCCAAAAAAGTTTTCCTAGCTCGTTAAAATTGTTAACATCAATTACGCCTGATCGAATGAGATCTCGATTGCTTTGATTGACCTTCTGGGCTATATCTAGATAGGAGTCTAGATGTTCGATGACGTGTTCTTTGGTTTCAGCCATCAAATGATTGACCGAGGCTGCCACTGATTTTTGGCCAACACGATAGGATAAATAACCCACGAGTCCCACCGCCCCGACAATTTGCACCACAAAGGGAACAATGAGTAGCCAGCGTAGCGAGAGATGACGAAAGAAGAAAGGAGATTTTTGCATGAATTATAAAGTTGCTCCCGTCTTTAATTTTGCTGTTCTAAAAGCTGTTGAATGGTCGTAACCAGTTGTTTCATTTTAACGGGCTTACTTAAATAGTCATTGGCTCCCGCCGCTAAACAGCGATCGCGATCATTAACCATGGCAAAAGCTGTTAAGGCAATAATAGGAATCGATGCGGATAGAGGGGCCAGACGAATTTGTTTGATCGCTTCTAAACCGTCTAGCTTAGGCATTTGAATATCCATTAAAATTAGATCCGGCTGGGCAGATTGGGCCAACGCGATCGCTTCTTCTCCATCTTTTGCAAAAATCAACTGATAGCCCTTGGCCTTTAAATAACTTGAAATCGTGCTAACGTTAGCATCATTGTCCTCAGCTAAAAGAATCACGGCTGACATTTCCGATGTTTTCAGAACGGGGACATTAGAGGAACTATCCGCTTCGGACGGAAAATTTGCAGAAGCCCTGATGGGCTGAGATTCAGTACAGGGAAGGGTCATGGTAAAGCGACTGCCCACCCCTAGCTCACTAGTGACCCCCACCTGCCCACCATGCAGTTCAACCAAGCGTTTAACCAAAGATAGTCCCAGACCTGTCCCCTCATATTGCCGATTGAGCGCGCCATCAATTTGGATAAAGGGTTGAAACAGTTTGTCGATATTTTCCGCCGCAATGCCGATGCCGGTATCAATGACCGCCAGTTCTAAAAAGGGAGGAGGAAGGGGATCAATGGTCTGGGGAGGCCTAAGGGGGGTCACTTCGAGGATAATCTGGCCACCCTCTGGGGTAAATTTGACTGCATTGTTGAGAAGATTGATCAAAACCTGGCGGACACGTCGTTCATCCACTAACAGGGCCGGCAGATGGGGCGGTAATTTGCTCTCTAATTGGATACGTTTATTGAGGGCCTGTTGTTTAATAAAGGCCAGACTGGAGTTACAAAGGGAGGCAACCGCGATCGCGCTACAGTCTAATTCAAGTTGACCGGCTCCAATTTTGGCCAGATCCAGAATATCGTTAATCAAAGATAATAAATGAGAACTACTGCGCTCAATGGTTTGCAGTGCCTTGAGTTGTTCTGGGTTAATCATCCCAAAAACTTTTTCCTGAAGTCCTTCGGTCATGCCGAGAATGGCATTGAGGGGAGTACGAAGTTCATGGCTCATATTGGCCAAAAATTCATCCTTCAAACGATTGGCACGAACCAATTCTGCATTGGTTATTTGTAACTGAGCCTCCGCTTGTTTCCGTTCTGCAATATCAGTAATCGTCCCAATTAATCTCAGGGCTTGATCCCCGACTGCCCCAAGAACACGTCCCCTGGATAAAAACCAAGTGGGGGTTCCATTCATCTGGAGGAGTCGATGTTCGCAGGAAAATTCGGGCGTTTTATCGTTTAAGTGCAAATGCAGGGTTTCTAAAAAGCAGTCTCGATCTTCGTGATAAATGTATTCTATCCAATCGTTAAAGTGGGCGGGTAAGGCTAAATCGGCATACCCTAGCCATTCCTGAATCCCTTGATCCAAGAGAAACTCGTCGCTCTGCATATGCCAATCCCAGACCCAGATCTTCGCGGCACGGGTTGCCAGTTCATAGCGTTGAGCAACTTCTGCATATTTACGTTCGGCGATCGCCAATTCCATCTGTTTGTAGGCTTTTACCTGTTCAAAGACAGAGGCTAGGGTTGTCCCCAAAAAACCAATTTCATTGTTAGGTAGGCGAGGCAGTAAAAATTTTTCTTGATGTTCACTTTTGGCGATCGCTCCGTTAATTTTGTCCAAGGGAGAGAGAACTAAATGTTGAATCAGCCAGCCCATAAATAACAAAATCATCCCGCCACTGATGATCAAGACCCAAACCAGTGAAAGCGCACCTTGTAGGGCATCCTGTTCCATTTCTTGAAGATTCATCACGGCGATCGCCACCCCTCGATGCTGGGTTGGGGACGGGGAATGCGGATTCTGAGGCGTAAATAAAGTGCCACTAAACGGCAACATTTGCACTACCACTGGTTGGCCATTCAGGGTCGTGCGGATATTCGTTTCAATGCCATTTTGGGAAGCTTCTTGTTGAGTGGCGGCTAGGGTCGGACGCAGTTGGGCATAGGAGGTAGCACGATTTTGGATCGCAAAGGCATCACTATGAGCCAGAATCATACCGTCAGGGGCGACAATAGACACTTCAATTACCGTTGGTAGGGTGGCATAGTTTTGAACTAAGCGTTCCACCAGATAGACATCCTGCCGTTCAATCAGTCCTTCTGAGGCAAATTCCAAACCTTCCGTGATACTCTCTGCTCGTTGTTGAACTTGCCGTTCTAAACTATTTCGCAAAGAAATATAAGCGATTGAAAAAGTTGCCAATCCAACTACCATTAAAGAGGCTCCAAAACCACTTAGTAATTGCTTAGCAAGTTGTTTTTTTGTCGATGCCTGAGACTGCTTCATTGTTGCCAATTGCGAGTTGCTTTGGTAATTGGGCCAGCATCAATTTTGACATCGTTACGCACAATTCGCCCATGACGAAGATCGGCTAATAATAGCTGGCGAGTCTGTTGGTAAGCCTCCTCTAATCTTCCTTCCACAAACATCCGACGATTCATCTCTAGATCGCCTTTTTTAAGTCCCTGGAAATCCGTTGCAAAGGTCTCTGGGGTTACGCCTAATTGTTTGGCTACAGTAGCAAAAACGACTTGTGGTTGCTTATTAACCGCCTCCATCGTCTCAAACCAGGCTTCAATAAATTGGATCAGTTCATCCTGTTTATCGGCAATAAGACTGGCGCGAGTGGCCAAGCCATCAATCACTAAACTATCAAGATCGGCAGTAGTATGAATTACCTTGCCACCAACAGCGTTGGCTGTATCCGTTAACAGGGGTTCCCAAAGGACAGTCGCATCAATTTTGCCCTGTTTGATGAGAGCGGCTCCTCGCTCATTGGCCACATCGACAATCTCTACGTCGGTAGGTTTGAGGTTATTCGCCTCAAGGGCTTCTAGCAGAACTAAGTGGGACACGGTGCTAAATTTAGCACTGACTTTTTTCCCTTTTAAGTCTTTGACTGAGGTGATCTTCGGGCGAGCAGCAATGCCATCTGAACCGGCGGAAATATCCACTACCATGACAAAAACGGGTTTTTCCTGATTCCAATCCACTTGCATGACTTCAGACAAGGGTGCAAAACTGACATCCTGGGAACCGCGCATGGTGGCGCGAATATTATCTTGTTGATTGTTAAAGCGGATGAATTTAACATCTAGCCCATGTTGACGATAAATACCCGCTTCTTTGGCGTATAGGGCGATTTGATAGCCGGGCCAAGTATTGAGTCCGACCTTAAAGACTTTTAAGGATTGAGTTTGCTCAAAACCACAACCTTTCAGGGCGATCGCAATTGTTCCTACTAGGCAAAATAGCATTAGGAAACGAAAAAACTTAAATTTAATCATTAAAATCATAATTATTAAGGGATAATGTCGATTAGGGGTTTTCGGGATAGCCCCGCACTTCAAAATAATTAATCTCAGATAGCAAAAAACTCCAGTATCCTAGAAGGTATCCTAAGCCAACTAAATACTAGAGTTTTTATGCCCGACCAAGTATACGTCGGTCGAAAATCTGACAAGCCCATTGTAACCCCTTCCCTCTAAGATGGATACACATTCTTAGAATCCCTTTCAGAAAAAGACAAGTATTGGGATGTGTGCGACCTTTAGTTGATAAAAGGGCGTTGCTTAATCAGGGTATGAAATAGAATTTTGCATACATCTAGAAACCAGTGTGAGTCAATGTTTTAAAAATTGCATCTTTAGAGATTCAT
>Ga0208854_1000105_pt1 | contig 18424 bp, 17 predicted proteins | sample LakMenEpi30Nov11_FD_150748 | JGI IMG/M metagenome (GOLD analysis project Ga0208854, IMG submission 150748) | Freshwater microbial communities from Lake Mendota, WI - 30NOV2011 deep hole epilimnion (SPAdes) | ecosystem: Environmental > Aquatic > Freshwater > Lake > Epilimnion/Euphotic zone ...
TCTGGTCTTTCTCCTCCTTCCATTGATGACTTGCTGCCTCTCTAGTATTTTTGGGGCTTAATGAGAATTAAGCCCCACTTATTGCTGTGACTAATTACGATTGAACTTAATTCAATGGTAATTTCCTGATCAGCAATTTCATTGCCAGAAGCGTCAAAACCTTCCGCAACAATTTTGCGATCGCCGCCTAGGGTGAACTGGGTTGATAATGACCATTTCCCGTCAATAACCGTTACATTGCCCAACAGAAAATCTTTTGTGCCTAAAGGACTACTAAGGCGCACCGAAACAACACCATCGTCGGCTGTACCTTGGATGGTAAAGGGATTTTCTAACTTAAGAGTCTCTCCATTACTGGGACTAATAATTCTGACAGACATTTTTGACCTCTTGAAAAACTAAAATGTTTGATGATGATTCAAGCCTTTTGTCCTGACATGGTTAGGATAAGGCTCAAATAGTTGACTTTAAAAGCCTTGCGTTCACTGCCTTGCAAATCTCTTCAAGACGAACGCTAGAACCTTTATGAGAAATAAAAAAATCTAACCAGCCAGACGAACCGCGATCGCCCTCCATGTTCCTGCACTAACAACACCGGTGACAATCAACTTCCCTTGGGTTTGAACATCTTTGACCGCACTATCGGTAAGAGTGCCAAAATCTCCGTCCACACCATCTCCACTTGGCCCCGAACTCCCCAGAAAGTAATCTAATTTTTTTAGTTCAGTTTGGAGGGCTTTAACCGTTGTCTCATCGTTGTCAAATCCCAATCCTCGCAATAATGGACGTTGATATTTAGGCACATTCAAATTGACAGGATTAGGAGTTGTTAATCCTGTTGGTTCTAAACGTTTAACATTTTGGGTAAATAGACCTGTATCAACGGCATATTCCAGCCAATCTTCCGTTTTTGCAATACCGAAACTAGGGCGATAACTAGCGACAGTACCGTTATAAACCCGAATCTCACGATGAGTAACTCCTGTATTAGACGTTCCACGACCGACGATCGCCCCTTGAGGAACAGTATCTCCCTTATCAAATAAGAGATCGTCCAATTCAGCCAACCGTTCTACAACCCCTGTACCAAATTGGTAAATGTCGAGGAAATTAAAGTAACCCCCTGGATCATTGCCAATAAAAACGACCTTGCCCCCTAATAAAGCTTGAGGTTCCGTATCAATCGTATCTGTGCCAGCATGGGCGCGACCACGGGAACGCGAGGCTCCGTAATAAACTCGATTGGCGGGTGAGACTTTAATTAATCGCATAATCATTAAGACTTGTGACTGAATGCTCAATTTTTTTAGATATCACGATAATAAAGATTAATCCTCGACCTGTAAATAGGAAAAAGTCTGGAAAAGTCTGCTCTTGAGTTAGAAAAAAGTCGGAAAAAGTCTGTTATTAATTTTTGCCTGATTTAGAATTCCCGATTAAATCCGCCAATTATCAATTTTCTTCCTGATCGCTTTCAATCATTTCAATCATTTCAATCATTTCAATCATTTCAATCATTTCAATCATTTTAATTGCTTCTTCACACCATGACACCCAATCGGATTCAAATTTAATCCCTCGACTGTATTGCTGCTTACCCATTAAACTGATCATTCCCACTAGAATAGAGATAAATACTCAGTAACGCGAGTCTGTTTAATCGACAAGATTCTCCTAGCCCGTTGTCTCTACACCTCTGGAGAAAAAAATGTTTCAGTCTCTTGCTCAATTTGCGTCTGACCCTGCCTATGATATTTTGGGGTCTCAGCGTCAACCGCTCTCACCTATTTTTTCGCCCAAAACCGTTGCCGTCATTGGTGCCACCGATAAGCCCAATAGTGTGGGTCGTACCCTGATTTGGAATTTAGTCAGTAATCCTTTTGGGGGTAGTATTTTCCCCGTTAACCCTAAGCGTAGCAACGTGTTAGGCATTCCGGCCTATGCTTCCGTCAAAAAGATTCCCGTTCCCATTGATTTAGCCATTATTGCAACTCCAGCCCCAACCATTCCGGCCATCATTCAAGATTGCGTTGATGTGGAAGTCAAGGGAGCCATTATTATTTCGGCGGGATTTCGGGAAATTGGGGCGGCAGGTTTGGCCTTAGAGCAACAAATTCGAGCGATCGCCTTGGGAAAACTGAGGATTATCGGGCCCAACTGTTTAGGGTTAATGAATCCCCATAGCGGACTGAATGCTACTTTTGCTAGTAAGATGGCCCGACCTGGAAATTTAGGCTTTATTAGTCAAAGCGGGGCCCTCTGCACGGCGGTATTGGATTGGAGTTTTCCTGAACACGTTGGCTTTAGTGCCTTTGTCTCAGTTGGCTCGATGCTAGATGTGGATTGGGGAGATTTAATTTATTACCTAGGCGATGATCCCAGAACTAAAGCGATCGTCCTTTATATGGAATCCATCATTAATGCCCGTTCTTTTCTCTCGGCGGCGCGGGAAGTCGCTCTGACTAAACCGATTGTTGTTATTAAGGCGGGTCAAACTGAAGCCTCTGCCAAGGCGGCCACTTCCCACACCGGGGCCTTGGCCGGTAGTCAAGAAGTATTAGCAGCAGCGTTTCGTCGTTGTGGTGTGTTACAGGTTGAACGTATTTCCGAATTATTTGACCTAGCCGAAGTGTTTGCCAAGCAGCCTCGTCATCCCCAGGGGCCCAACTTAGGAATTATCACTAATGCTGGTGGGCCGGGGGTATTGGCGACTGATGCGTTAATTAAGACAGGGGGACAGTTAGCGGAATTAGAACCAGCAACCCTGGAGAAACTCAATCAGGTTTTACCGTCCCATTGGAGTCATGGCAATCCCGTTGATATTTTGGGAGATGCGGACAGCGATCGCTATGCTAAGGCCTTAGAGATTGTGCTAGAAGATGCCAACACGAATGGGCTTTTAGTGATTTTGACTCCCCAGGCCATGACCAATCCGACCCAAACGGCCCAACAATTAATTGCTTCAACCCTGGCTACCCAGAAACCGATTATTGCCAGTTGGATGGGAGGTGAGGAAGTTTCGGAAGGGGAATTAATTCTCAATAAAAACCATATTCCCACTTACCGTTATCCCGATGCAGCGGCCCGTTTATTTAATGCGCTATGGCACTATAGCTATAACCTGAAGGGAATTTATGAAACCCCGACTTTACCGAGAGATGAGGATAGCATTCCAGAACGCTCTCAGGTGAGAGAAATGATCACCCAGGCTCTTAATAGCGGACGCACTCTACTAACAGAAGTAGAATCCAAAACCTTGTTGGCAGCCTATGGTCTGCCAGTGGTCAAAACAGGGATTGCCAAAACGGAGTCAGAGGCGTTGGCTCTGGCGGAAGAAATTGGTTATCCGGTGGTCTTGAAACTTTGGTCAGAAACCATTACCCATAAAACCGATGTGGGAGGGGTACAGCTTAATTTGACCAGTGCGAAGGCGGTGCAGTGGGCCTATCAAGAAATTCGGTCTTCGGTGACAAAACAAGTGGGCGCAGAGCATTTTCTGGGGGTGACAGTACAGCCGATGCTGAATCCCGATGGTAGCTATGAGTTAATTATTGGTAGTAGTCTCGATCCGCAATTTGGCCCGGTTTTATTGTTTGGTACAGGTGGCCAATTAGTCGAAATTTTCCAAGATCGGGCGATCGCCTTGCCACCGCTTAACACCACACTGGCTCGTCGTTTGATGGAACAAACCAAGATCTATAAAGCCCTTCAGGGAATACGAGGACGAAAAGCGATCGATATTGCAGCCCTAGAGCATTTATTAGTGAAATTTAGTCAGTTAGTCGTAGAACAACCTCGGATCAAAGAAATTGACATCAATCCCTTATTGGTTTCCAATGAACGGATTACAGCCCTAGATGCGCGTATTATTCTGCATCCCGCTAGTCTAGCCGATAGTGATTTACCCAAATCCGCCATTCGTCCCTACCCGCTTCAGTACATTGTCCCCTATCAACTACGCAATGGTCAAACGGTGACAATCCGCCCCATTCGTCCCGAAGATGAACCTTTAATGGTCAAGTTCCATCAAACCCTTTCTGAGCAGAGTGTATATTTTCGTTATTTCCATCTTTTGGCCCAGAGTTCTTTGATTGCTCACGAACGGCTTACCCGCATTTGTTTTATTGACTATGACCGAGAAATGGCCCTCGTTGCAGTCTTGCTCAATCCTGAAACCCAGGAACCAGAGATTTTGGCAGTGGGACGTTTGACTCAATTACATGGTGTCAAAGAAGGTGAATTTGCTATGTTAGTCAGTGATCCTTGGCATGGTCAAGGTTTAGGCTCGGAATTACTGCGGCGTTTAGTGCAAATTGGTCGAGATGAAAAACTAGAAACCATTCGGGCCGATATTCTGCTTCAAAACCGAGCCATGCAACGAGTTTGTGAAAAAGTTGGTTTTCAGTTACGACGAACCCCAAGCCTCATCTATGCAGAACTTCAACTCTAGCAATTCCTATGTTACAGTTTTTAACTATTCGGAGATTAAACTACAGCTTAATGTAATGAATCCCTGTATATCTCAGAATTTGACCCAAAGTTAAAATTCTTTGTATTTGATTATCATCAATCCATAACTCTGCATCAGGGCTTTCTAATGCAGTAATTTCATTGTCATAGTAGAGATGAACCTTACCACCATCAGACGGACGAAGGACTAATTTGATAGAGCGTCCTTTTTTTGTTACACCGTTAATAACTGTTTTTGATTCCTCACACCAATTTGTACAGTCATAATCAGGATGTTGACTAAGATATTTTTGAATATTCCGTTTTGCTCTGGCAATAATTGCTTGAACGTGTTCAAAGTTATAACCTTTAGCAATACGAGCCAAACACCGCCCCATGTAAGAGCCACAGAATCTTGATTGAGCATTTTCTAGTTCTTCTGGAGAATCAATGGCTAAACTCAATAATAAATTTTTTAACTCTTCAGGTGATAGCTCATCAGAAGAATCTGTAGATTGATATTTCTGATTTTCTGTTGCTATTTTTTCCTGTTGGTATTTTTCAATAAGTTGTTTCACCTCCTCTGATGAAATATTTTCAGGTAAGACCATTAATTGGTCTTTTGGTGTATTGACTAGCTCCAGAATTTCTTCCTCATTGTACCCATTAGAGTTATTGAGAATATCTGCTTTAAATTTCATATTGCTGATAATCTCTTCGTCCGTCTGCAAACGATGACGTTTTTCGTAAAGCGGTGAGAAAAATTCCTTTGCTAAAGACTCGTGTTCATTAAACCAAATGAACAACTGTGCAAATATCTTTCTATCTTTTTCAGTTCTCGATTGACTTAACCCCTCATCCTTAAGAATTTCCTCAACTCTTTTGCTAATTTCACTCGCAATTTCACTGATACTCTTAGTCTTTATGTTTAAAGACGAAACAACGCTAGGACTTAAAGTTATTGAATTATCAATTAATTCACTACGGCAATTGTAACCTAGTTCTTCAAGAATATCTTTAAGCGTTTCATCAATATCTGGGTCTAAGAAAAGATTACTAATTTTCTGTAAGTTACCTTGCTGATCAGGGATAATTTTAGCATTGGTAACATTAATCGAAAAATCTTTCTCAACTACAAAATTAATCAAATTACTTAGCCATTGATGAGCATCCTGTTGAAGATGGTTATTCAGTTCAGAAATAGTTTCTTTACTGGCAATATCTGTAAAAAGCTCTTGAATAAAATACTTATCGCACTCTTGCCAAATTGTCTTGTCCCAATTACCTAAATATTTTTGTTTGGGCGTTTCTGGATAGAAATCACTCGCAAATTGCCAGACCTGTTTTCGCAATTGACAAATCTCGTTTGTATTTTTACTTTCAGGCGGAGAGCAACTAAGCAAATGTAAAATCGCAGACTGAATATTAGGATTATCCTTCTCTCGAATAATCGGGTTAATACGATTAACAATATCTGAGAGATTTTTGGTAATAGCTAGATTAGCAATTGTAATTTGACTATGCTTTAAATTAGCACGCCAGTTATCACCTAAAAGTTCCAGAATATCTTTTAGTTGGTTTGGAATATTGTCGTCTAACCACAGTTCACCTTTTCTCTTGAAATTATTATACTGATTGGGAATAATTGCAAAATCATCTAATAACTTGCTATTATCTTGATTGATAAATTCAATAACATCTGTCAAATAGACAAGAGTTTCATTTTCAGCCTTGCTAATGCGATCGCAAAGTTGCTCAAGACTAGACAAGTTCGCAATATCGTTCGCTAAGTTTTTGATTCCATAACGGATCGAATCGGGCCAAGTTTTATCAATGATTTCAAACCAAAACTCCAAATGATCTTTTTGGGGTAAACGATCAAACCATAATAATTTAGCAAAATCCCACACCTTTAAAGCTTTGTTTAATGAGCTACTAAAGGGAAATAGAGCATCTTGCAGTTTGATTTTAGGATTTTCTAAATCATCTGTATAGACAATTTCACTATTTAATAGATTGTTTCGCAAAACAGATTGTACATTATCTCGATACCAAGTTTGGGAAATCCAATCTTTCTCTTGTGGCAACTTCGTATTAGCTAAAAAATATAAATTTTGCCAACTATGATTACTAGCATATTCTAAAAGGCTAAGATAAAGTGAAACGGCTTCTTGTATAATTTCTTTGTTATGAATAACGTGTGATTCATTTTTATCAGTTAGAAAAATTCCATCTCTAGGTTCAGTCGGTTCTAAAAAAGGGTTATTGATAATCGCAGGAAAAGAAAAATTTTCAGTTCCAATTAGCGGAAAATCTAAAAATAGTCGAGGCAAATGCTGATTGAAAGGAATAATACCAATCTGATCGTTATCTAAAGCAATTGGGATTGCAATGCTGGTCAAATTTTCAGATAAATAGATGTAATATAATTTGTCAAAAATACCGTCATTGACTCTGTTAAATTCAATGAGTTTAATTTTTTCAGTTAGGTTTCGAGAACCGACTTTTTCATAAACAGTGCTTTGTCCAGCTTGAGTCGTCTTGACTGAATTAATTCGATCAATAAAAATCAAAGTATAAGGCAAAGCATTTTCTAAATCTTGTAGTCCAATTTCAGCAATTTCTCGTCCTTGCTCGTCTAATTTATAAGTAAAGACTGTGTTAAATTCTGAAAAAGCTGGCTCTGATATACTTTCAGATTGACTTAAACTTTTTTCGGCACATTCAAAGGAATAGCTAATACTAGCAATTAACTCTTTTAAGTCTCTTCCACTACGATCTAAAGGAAAGCAGATTTTTGAGAAAGTTAAGTCCTCTTTTTGATAAATACCTTTAACTTCAACTTGTTCTGAGAGCAAATGAGTCGTAATAAAACCCGTGCCAAAACGCCCTGTTGTCTGGGGTCTTATGTCCAGATTTGCATTATCTCGATCCTTATCTTCCGAACTAATTTGTTGAATTAAACCTTCAACGTTAGCAACCGTAAAATAGCCGAAATTATGCTGAAATTCTAGCGATTCATTATAATCAATAACAATTGAAACTTTCTCTTCAGAAAAGTCAATAGCGGCTTTATCCTTCGCGTTTTGCAGTAATTCCCAAATCCAGCGACGTTTTGAGTTTTCTTCTGCTAACATTCGCAAGTTACGCATTTTTTCAAAAATCTTCTGCGCCGCTAAACGGTTTAATCTGTCAATCGCTTTTTGATTAAATTCTGACATAATTTTTCTCAATGGTTTATTATGAAAATTCAATGAATATTAAACAGCAAAACACTCAAGCAAGGCTTAGGGATTAGGAATCGCTCGGATTAATAGTGTCACCACACTAGTCGTTACGGCTACCACAATTGGCACAATCAACGCCTTTACCCCCTTCAAATTAGACACATCCTTCACTAAGATTTTTTGCTCTGTTTCAATTGTCTCTAGACGTTGTTCCAAACTATCCATGCTTTCCTCTAATCGAGTCTGGGTTGCCTGTAAACGTTCCTCAAGACGAGCTTGCCCTATTTCCAAACGGTTAAGACGCTCATCCATTCGTTTCAGTGATTGATTGATTTCTCCTAAAACTTCCCTGAGATCAGTTTCTAGTATAAGCGGCACAGTCATCATCACCTCCTTAGAGTAAGGCGCAATTTTAGTTTACCTTGTAGGCTTTTCGGAATAAAAAAATGAATTAAGGGAGGTATAGGAACTGAGAACTGACGGCTCTTCCCAATTCCTCATCCCAAAACCGTTAGGCCTTACGAGAGTAGTACTCAACGACCAACAATTCATTAATTTGTAACGCCACCCATTCTCGTTCAATCACACTATTGACTTTACCAACTAAGGAATTTTTGTCGAATTCTAGATGGGTCGGGAGGTTAGCTAAACCAGGGTATTCCATATTAGTTTGTACCAGTCTGCGTGAGGCATCCTTATTGCGGACACTAATCACTTCACCCGGACGACATTGGTAGCTAGGAATATCAACGACACGACCATTGACAGTAATGTGGCCATGATTGACTAATTGCCGAGCCGCCGGAATGGTTCCAGCCATCCCTAAGCGGAAAACGGTATTATCCAAACGCATTTCTAACATTTGGAGTAGAGCTTGACCAGTAGAACCCGTGGCCCGACGTGCTTTTTTCACGTAGCGGACTAATTGAGTTTCCGTAATACCGTAGTTGAGGCGGAGTTTTTGTTTTTCTTCGAGACGAATCGCGTACTCGGAGCGTTTTTTACGATTTTGGCCATGTTGACCAGGGGCATAGGCCCGACGGGGTGTTTTGCGGCTTAAACCGGGGAGTTCTCCCAGTCGTCGCACAATACGCAAGCGTGGCCCTCTATAACGAGACATATCAGGTATTATCTCCTGGTGAATTATTGATCCCAAAACTATGATTATAGCCGATTTGTTGTCTATTCGCCTAAATAGGCTTCCAGTACCCGTTGATTGTTTTGAATTTCCTGGGGAGTGCCATCGGCTAGGTTACTTCCTTCTGCTAGAACCCAGACGTGGTGACAGAGAGACATGATCACATCCATATTGTGTTCAATGATCAAGAAGGTGATGCCCTGGCGATTCCAGTTCTGAATATGTTCGCAAATTTGGCCAATTAGGGTGGGATTGACACCGGCGGCGGGTTCATCGAGCAAAATCAGTTTGGGATTGGTCATCAAGGCTCTTGCCATTTCTAGCAATTTTCGTTGTCCTCCCGATAAAGCTCCTGCATAGTCCTGGGCTTTGGCCGCTAATCCGACAGATTCCAAAATTTCCAGGGCCTTTTCCCGATTCTGTCTTTCTTCCTGTCTGACTTTACCCTGATGGAAACAGGCTTTTAGGATGTTTTCCCCGGTTTGCTGTTGAGTGGCTAGTAACATATTTTCTAAAACTGTTAAACGGGATAATACTCTAGCGACTTGGAAGGTACGCACACAACCTTTGAGGGCAATTTTATGGGGATGGAGTTGTTGGATCGGGATACCATCAAAAATGACTTCACCGCGATCGCAGCGAATAAAATTAGAGAGCAAGTTAAATAGGGTGGTTTTGCCTGCACCGTTGGGGCCAATTAAGCCTGTTATACTGTTTTTTTGTACGGTAATCCCCGCACTATTAACGGCTTTGAGACCACCAAAACTTTTACAGAGTCCCTGGGCGCAAAGAAGAGCGTTATCCGTTGTTGTCTTCATATCACTGACTACCAAATATCCTGCAAAGATTAGCACATCTTAGTGGTAATGAGCAGTGACAGAGCGATCATTCAAGATTAATGTTGCGGTAATATAGCAGAAAGAGATTGAGTAAAATCTAGACAACCAAGCTTTAGAGAGAACAACTATTTCAAGGAATCTAATACTTTCTGATGAGTGATCCCTTTTTCAGTCGAGAGAAATTGAAAAAATTTTGGCGTTTCTGAATCAAGCGATGAATGTTAATTTTGCACACATCTAAAAGTCAGTTTGAGTCTAGGTTTTAAAAATTCCATGCCAGAAGATTCATATCTCGAATCAGCAACGTCGACTTTTGCTACTTCTCTGCTTAGACTAACAAAAGAGAATCAGAGGATCAATAGAGCTTTTGAAAGCTGACATCACGATCGCACCTACAGGCCTGCTAATGAGCAACCATCTGAGTTGTGGCCCAGAGTAAAAAGGGAAGCGTGATTAAACTGGCTAGGGTAGAGGAGACGACGGTACGAGCAACCTTAATTGCATCTCCTCCAAATTCTGTTACTAACACCACTGTATTGACGGCAGTGGGCATGGCTGTTTGGAGAATTAAAACCTGAAGGTCGATCGCCTGAAGATGAAGCAATATTCCTACCCCATAGGCAATCAGAGGAGCTAAGAGCAGTTTGAGGGCGGTTGCCCCTAGTTCATGACGACCTAGCCCAAAACGGGTACGAGTTAATTGAATTCCTAAAATAATTAAAGCGATGGGAATAGCCGCTTGTCCCAATTGATTGAGAGTAACTTCTAAATTGGCGGGTAATTTGAGATGCCAAACCTGAAGTCCTAGCCCGCCCGCGATCGCCCACATCAGGGGTAATTTTAGGGTGAGAGTTAAGCCAGAACGAACCGAATGGCCGGCTAAAAGGGCGGGAAGAATACCAAAGAGGAGAATGCTGGAGCCGATCATGTAAATAATGGCCCGTTGTAAACCGTCTTCTCCCAGGGTAAAGGCCAAAAGGGGTAAGCCCAAATTGCCATTGTTGGGTAATAGCGTAGTGGCCAAAAGACTTTTGCGAGTTAAGGGTGGCAGCTTCAGTATTTGCCCTAAACCCCAAAGCACTAGATAAAGAATTAGGGAAATTAGGGTAAAACCGGCTAGTAAACCGAAGGCACTGTGCAGAGATAGATGATTGCGATAGAGTCCATCAGCCACTAGGGCGGGAGCCAAGATATATACACTGAGTTGGGAGAGGGTGTGCACCTCTAAGGAAAGGGTTCGGCCAGCGATCGCGCCTAATAAGACCATTAAGGCAACGGAAATCAGGGCGGGGAAAAAGGCAGTCATTAGGTATGGGCTTTAAAAGGATAGTCTAATGCCAGAAGACGGACTCGGTTACAATCACATGAGATTATTGCTATTTTATGATTGGATTCAGTTAGATTTTATGGCTTCTCCTTTTCCCCTCATCGGTATCATCATGGGCAGTGATTCCGATCTCCCCACCATGCAAGCGGCGATCGCGGTGTGTGATGATTTTACGGTTGCCTATGAAGTGGCCATTGTTTCGGCCCATCGTACTCCAGAAAGAATGGTGAACTATGCAAAAACCGCTAGGGAAAGGGGTTTAAAGGTCATTATTGCCGGAGCCGGTGGAGCCGCCCATTTACCTGGTATGGTAGCAGCCTTAACAACGTTACCGGTGATTGGGGTTCCGATTCAAAGCAAAACCCTTCAAGGGATTGATTCTCTCTATTCCATTGTGCAAATGCCGGCGGGAATTCCTGTGGCCACAGTGGCGATCGGTAATGCTAAAAATGCGGGTTTGCTGGCCGTGCAAATTTTAGGAGCCTATGAACCCCGTCTTCAGCAGCAACTTCAAGATTATCGTCAGGCTCTGCAAGATATGGTTTTAGAAAAACAAGCTTTGCTAGAAGATGTTGGTTATCAAGCCTATCTCAGAGAGATGGGTAATAATGGGGTCTAATTGACAATAAACTTTACAAACTTTACAGAATTAAGGAACCCCTGATGTTGCGTTGGTTTTGGACTGGATTAACCGTTTTGTGTCTTTGGCTAGTAGTCAGTTTTCCCCTCCAGGCGGCAGAACTTGACCTTCCCTCCTTCACAGAAGAACAATTACAGGCAGGGGAAGCGATCGCCCAACAAGCCTTTGAAGCCACCGAAAAGGGAGATTTTGCCCAGGCAGAAAATTATTGGACAACTTTAATTACGGATTTTCCTACTAATCCGGCGGTCTGGAGCAACCGAGGCAATGCTAGGGTTAGTCAGCACAAAATAGCAGAAGCCATTGAGGATTTTAATCAGGCGATTCTCTTAGCCCCCGATCAACCCGATTCCTATCTCAATCGCGGAGCCGCCCTCGAAGCCCAGGGCAATTTTCAAGCCGCGATCGCCGACTATAACCAGGTCTTAGCCATTGATCCCCAAGATCCCATGGCCTATAACAATCGTGGCAATGCGGAAGGGGGTTTAGGAAATTGGCAACAGGCCCTAACCGATTTTCAAAAAGCCTCAGAAATTGCCCCGAACTTTGCCTTTGCACGGGCCAATACAGCCTTAGCTCTCTACGAAACAGGCAAAAAAGCCGAAGCGATCAAAACCATGCGAGATCTGGTTCGTAAATATCCCATGTTTCCCGATATGCGAGCTGCTTTAACCGCAGCCCTCTGGACAGCCGGACAACAGGGAGAAGCCGAAAGTCATTGGGTGGCAGCAGTGGGTATGGATAGCCGTTATCAAAATTTAGATTGGGTCAAAGAAATTCGTCGTTGGCCACCGACCATGATCGCAGCTTTGGACAGTTTTCTCAACTTACAATAGGCTTAATTTTTCTTAGACAAATCTCATCTGATTGCCAGTTAATATTGTTATCATTTTTCATTTTGGGGTCTATTTTTCTATGACATCGAGTAATGAACCTAGCCTCTTGTTAAAAGAACGTTTGCGATATCAAGGTCGTAAATTTGACTTTGAAGTTTGTCAGCGTCGCTTACCCAATGGAGTAGAAGGTGAGTGGGAATGTATTCGCCATCCAGGAGGAGCTTTAGCGGTTCCCTTAACTGCCGATGGTCGTCTGATTTTAGTGAATCAATATCGATTTGCTCTGCAAGGACGTTTATTAGAATTTCCGGCGGGAACCGTTGAACCGACTGAAGATCCGGCGGAAACCATTAAGCGGGAACTGGAAGAGGAAACAGGTTATCGGGCCTACCAATGGCGATCGCTGGGGAAATTTCCCTTAGCACCAGGCTATTCCGATGAATATATTTATGCCTATTTAGCCCAGGATTTAGAAAAGTTAGCCCAACCGCCTAAACAGGATGAGGATGAAGATATTGAAGTGGTTTTGATGACCTTTGCTGAATTTGAACAGGCAATTGTAGCGGGTCAAGCCATTGATGCCAAAACCATTACGAGCTATTTTCTCATGAAACTGAGCTTGGCAGCATAATTTTAGGTCGGTTAATGTTATGAATCCCTTAGTCCTTTTTTGGCATCGTCGTGATTTACGCATCAATGATAATTTAGGTTTGGCCAAGGCACGGGAAAAAAGTGCAAAAATTGTTGGTATTTTCTGTCTCGATCCTCAAATTTTAGCAGCCGATGATTTAGCTCCCGCCAGAGTGACTTATTTACTGGGTTGTTTAGCCGAATTACAGGCAAGTTATCAGCAATTAGGCAGTCAACTGTTAATTTTTTCGGGTTCCCCTGCGGATATTTTATTGAATTTAGCCCAGGTCTTAGAGGCAAAAATTGTAGCTTGGAATTTAGACTGTGAACCCTATGCCCAAAAACGGGATCAATTAGTCGCGACGGCTCTACGCGATCAGGGCATTATGGTAGAAACGGGTTGGGATCAACTGCTACATTATCCAGGCGAAATTCTATCTCAAAATCAACAACCCTATACGGTTTATACCCCTTTTTGGAAAAACTGGTCTCAGCAACCTAAAGCCAGCATCGCACCTACTCCCAATGGTTTGGGCGGTTTGACCGCAACAGAATTAAATTTAGTAGAAAGTTTAGATGAAAATTTCAGATCTATTCCCTTACCCACTACGACGGAATTAGGCTTTATTTGGCCCCAGACTTTACCCTTAGGACCTGGAGAAAAAGCAGCCCAAGCTCAATTAGATTGGTTTGTGGATCAGGCTCTCAGTGATTATCAAGAACAACGCAATTTTCCCGCGATCGCCGGAACTTCTCAACTTAGTGCGGCTTTAAAATTTGGCGCGATCGGCATTCGGACAATTTGGCAAAGAACCTTAGACGCGATGGAAAACAGTCGTAGTGAAGAAACCAATGCCAGTATTAAAACCTGGCAACAGGAGTTAGCTTGGCGAGAATTTTATCAACATTGTCTTTACTTTTTTCCGTCTTTGACCACAGGAGCCTATCGAGATCTTTTTAAACAATTTCCCTGGGATAATAATCCTGATTATTTTCAAGCCTGGTGTGACGGAAAAACGGGTTATCCAATTGTTGATGCGGCCATGCGACAGTTAAAGGAAACGGGATGGATGCACAATCGTTGTCGGATGATCGTGGCTAGTTTTTTAACCAAGGATTTGATTATTAATTGGCAATGGGGTGAGAAATATTTTATGCAAAGGCTCTACGATGGCGATCTTGCTGCCAATAATGGCGGTTGGCAATGGAGTGCTTCTAGTGGAATGGATCCCCGTCCTTTACGGATTTTTAATCCGCTTACCCAGGCCCAAAAGTTTGATCCTGAAGCCGATTATATTCGTCAATGGTTGCCCGAACTGCGATCGCTGGAAACGTCGGCTTTATTAACGGGAAAAATTTCTCCCTTGGAACGTCGTGCCTTGGGATACTATGACCCGATTGTGGATCATCATCAACAGCAACAGGCCTTTAAGCAAAGGTACAATGCGGTTAAGGATGGCCAGATTTGACTGAGTTAAAGTTGCTAATTTGTTTACAAAGCTTAAATGTTCTGGCGAGTCTAAACCTTTTTGTAAGGTGACTAGAACCTGGGCTAAGTTACCCGTCAATAAGGCTTGATAGTTTAACTCTAAGCACAGGACAAAAGGCTTAAAAAGTCAGCAACAGGATTTACGCACTCTTACTACCTATTTTCTCTTTGATAGCTGGTAACACCTCCTTAATTTTATGCTTGAGCAGTTTGACCCTCTTCCCACTGCCAACTCTTCATAGTTTTTCAAATTTAGAATTGCTGAACCCGCTCATATAAAGCCGTCCTCCGCTATCGATAAAGGATGAGGTTTCTACCCATTTTTTCCGATGACAAAGGCGAAGACTGGCCTGGGGAGAAAGACGCAAAGCATCCAGGGTTTTCACAACAGGAGTGCAATCCTTTGAACAGTCTAAGGCAACCAGAATGGAATTAAACACAATTACCTATTCCTACCATCAGTCGTAACATCGGAAAACAAGAAAAAGCAGCAGAGTCAATTCCCCCTAGCGAACTATCCGGTACTTTCCCGATTAAAATTCCACACAGGCGATCGCGATTCAACCTTGACCAAACCTTATCGAACTTCAGTCTCCAGTTGTTTTACAGGTACAAAACACTCTCCAGGTAGCAAAATAGGCTTATTATTAAACATCAATTGACCGCGATGGGTTTCCTTGTGAATGGCAATCCCTAAGGGCCGCCGAGAGGAGCGGGGATGCAAAACGCAGTAGCTACGGTAAATACGCCGAGCCATCCGCAATAGTTTCGGATCTAACAATAGGGGAATATCTGAAAAATCCCCCTGCATTTCCATCTCATCAGGAATATATACCAAAATTTTATCCTCCTCACGCAGTACTTAAAATACAATAACCGTTTTGATGTTAATAATAACGAATGATTGTTGAGACGAAAACATTTGCGATCGGTGGCATAAGAAAAACTAATGATCGAGAACCAGGCTTTAGGGGAACTTTGGCTTTACCCGAAAATTCTCAGAATTGAGTAAACTGAGACTAGCTGCTCCTTACCTTTGCCTAAAACCCCGTATGAAGTTCCTTGCTGCCCCTATTCAGTCATCCCTAAAATTTTGGCAAAGCTCTATCCTACTGCTAATCACCTTAGCGGGAAGTTCGATGTTGCTGAGTAACGGCGCTCAAGGGGTTAAAGCCCAATCTCCAGCCCCAGCTAGTCCCATGACGGTTCGTTCAGACATTCAAGAGGCCAATTCTCAAACGGGAGTAGTGACAGCGAGGGGAAACGTTCAAGTTTATTATCCGGCTCGACAGATGCAGGCTACCGCAGCCCAGGCTCAGTATTTTAGTCGAGAACGGCGATTAGTTCTCAGTGGCAATGTTTATGTATTGCAAGATGGCAATAGTATGCGGGCTGAAGTGATGACCTATCTAATTGATGAGGGGCGATTTGTGGCTAATCCCCAAACGAGTCAGCAGGTTGAATCCATTTATTTAGTCAAAGAAACCCAGGAAAATAACTCTAATGCCTCTGGCCCGGCTTCAATGGCCCCTGGTTTAGATGAATTATTACCCACCTTACCGCCCCTGAATGCTAATCCCTAGTCTTTTGAGCGACCTAGTTGAGCGAATTATATTGTGACCTTGGTTTTAGAGAATATCCATAAACTGTACGGCAAACGTTGTGTCGTCAATCGCGTTAATGTTCAAGTCGCGCCGGGGGAAATTGTGGGACTGTTGGGCCCCAATGGCGCAGGGAAAACGACCACTTTTTATATTGCAACGGGCTTGATTAAACCGAATACTGGGCGAGTTTGGTTACATCAGCGTGATATTACCAGTCTTCCCCTCAATCAACGGGCCAGACTGGGTTTAGGCTATTTAACCCAACAGGCTAGTATTTTTCGCCATCTCAGTGTCAAGGAAAATATTTTATTGGCCCTGGAACAGACAGGGGTCTCTTTTCCCCAACGCCAATATCGTCTTCAACAACTGCTCTCAGAGTTTCGCCTTGAAAAAGTTGCTAATACGAAAGGTTCCCAGGTCTCTGGTGGAGAGCGACGACGGACGGAATTGGCCAGAGCTTTAGCGGTGGGGATGGAAGGCCCCCAATTCTTGTTACTCGATGAACCCTTTGCTGGGGTTGATCCGATCGCCGTTGCCGAAATTCAGACGATGATTGCCCAATTACGGGAACGTCAGATGGGAATTTTAATCACTGATCATAATGTGCGGGAAACCCTAGCGATTACCAATCGGGGTTATATTATGCGGGATGGTCAAATTTTAGCGGCGGGTAGTGCGGAAGAACTTTATAGCAATCCCTTGGTGCGTCAATATTATTTGGGTGAAAAGTTCCAATTATAGAAGGGTTGCTGCTCATTTCCTTGGCTAAGGTAGAGGGCCACTGGTTCGCCGTTAGCTGAATTTGTACAGACTATTTACTTTGAGACCTTGGCATTCTGGTTATGAATAGCGATCGCCCTAAAAAATTGCCCATCAGATTACCGCGCCTATCGGTGATGGATCGCTACATTTTTATTGAATTACTCTTGCCTTTTTTGTTTGGCATGGGTTTATTTACCTCCCTTGCCCTCTCCATTGGCACCCTATTTGATTTGGTACGACGGGTGACGGAATCAGGCTTACCGTTAATTATTGCCGTCAAGATTTTATTTTTAAAAATGCCTGCCTTTGTTGTGCTGGCCTTTCCCATGTCCATGCTGTTGTCCAGTTTGATGGCCTATAGTCGTCTTTCCAGCGACAGCGAAGTGATTGCTATGCGAAGTATTGGGGTGGGCATTTATCGCCTGATCGTTCCGGCTCTTTTATTTAGTATGGTGGTAACGGGTTGTGCTTTTATTTTTAATGATCAAGTCGCCCCCGCAGCTAATTATGAAGCCTTAATGACGATGGAACGGGCCATTAGTAGCGACCACCCTCCCACCCAGGAACGCAATATTATCTATCCTGAGTATGGTAAAGAAAGGCAACCCGATGGCAGTGAACAAACGATTTTAAAACGTCTTTTCTATGCAGAAGAATTTAATGGCGAAAAGATGAAAAGTTTGACGATTCTAGACCGTTCTCAAGCGGGAGTTAATCAGGTTTTAACCGCAGAATCGGCCAAGTGGAATATTATGGAAAATACCTGGGATTTTTATGATGGTACTGTTTACTTAATTGCCCCCGATGGTTCCTATCGTAATATTGTCCGTTTTAAGCATCAACAATTGGCTTTACCCCGTACCCCTTTGGATTTACTAAACCGCGATCGCGGCGATGGGGAAATGAGTATTGGTCAAGCCAAACGCTATTTAGAGATTATTAAACTGAGCGGAGATGATAAAAAGATTCGGAAACTTCAGGTGCGGATTCAGTCAAAAGTGTCTTTGCCCTTTGTTTGTTTTGTCTTCGGTATCATTGGGGCAGCGATCGGGATTCGTCCTCAAAATACTAATAAGGCAACGAGTTTTGGTATCTGTGTTGGCTTAATTTTTTCCTATTATTTGCTTTCATTTCTCAGTGAATCCATGGGCATTTGGGGCGTGTTAAGTCCAGTCATGGCGGCTTGGTTGCCAAATCTATTGGGATTTGGGGCCGGAATTTTGTTATTAATTCAATCAGCCCGTTTACGTTAAGTATAGCCATAGCCAGAAAGGTTAGGACGCAGCAGAGTGAAGAACAAACTCGTTAGTGTCTTTATTTATTCGTGCAGGTAGAAAATGGTATGAAAAGGTGTAAAACAAGAGAATAAAAAAGATTGGAAAGGATCTTGCTGTAAAATTTTCGTTGATTACATCTGACGCGAGCTCGAAAGCCCTATCGTACCGTTTCACAGGATAATCTATCAACGAATTATTTACAGGTA
>Ga0208854_1000106_pt1 | contig 18400 bp, 21 predicted proteins | sample LakMenEpi30Nov11_FD_150748 | JGI IMG/M metagenome (GOLD analysis project Ga0208854, IMG submission 150748) | Freshwater microbial communities from Lake Mendota, WI - 30NOV2011 deep hole epilimnion (SPAdes) | ecosystem: Environmental > Aquatic > Freshwater > Lake > Epilimnion/Euphotic zone ...
CTGAAAGCCTGAAGACTCGTAAAATGAACTTGTTAATCCCGTTGAATTTTACCCCGTATTACGCGAACTAAAACCTGAAACCCTTGCTACAGGGCAAATATAGAATTGCTGTTCTATGATTATATTTATGCCCGAAATCGGCTTGTGGCAAGGTTTTCAAAATAGCTTGACATAAAACCTAATTTAGCAGTTACAAAGGTGAGATGCTCCTACTGAGATTTAAAAAGTTATATTATCGTTGGTGATTAACACCTCAGTGTATTATAGTAATTTTCATTCAAATGAGGTACGGATAAGAGGCTTAAGGCCTTTGTGAGCAAGGCTCGTTGATACCTCACCAAAATGAAAAACGCTTGTTGGATTACAGCGAGTTCTAGATATTTTCTGGATAGTTCATAACTTTGTTCGCAGCCATTTTACTACTAGAAAAGTCCCAGCTGTAGCTCTCGATATCATTCAAAAAGGGTTAACTTGGGGGGGAGTTACTGCAAATTCGAGTGCTTTGTTGAACTCCTTTTATTGTCAGTCTTTTCGTCTCCAGCTAGGCAGCACCACTGTCTCAGCCTCCCCCCACAATGGTGACAATTTCTAGGCGATCGCCCTCCTGTAGGAAGGTTGTTGGCCAATATTGACGATGGAGAATTTCACCGTTGTATTCCACTGCCACTAAGCGAGGATTCAAACCAATTTGTTCTAAAAATTGAGGCAACAGAGTTTGGGAAGGGCAAGTTTGGCGATCGCCATTGACCTGTAGAGTAACTTGTGAGAGATTAAACGTATTCATCAATCCATTGAAGTAGCTAGAAATCTTATCATCAAAAAAGTGATAGATTTTGATAGACAATACTCCATATTATATCAACCGATTAGGTGAGTTTTACTTCAAACAAAAAAAACATTCTTGGATTTTTACCAATGAACTACACTAATCGAATTATCTGGATAGATCAAGCCAAAGGTATTGGTATCTTTTTAGTTGTTGTTGGACATATGATCAGATCATTAGTCAATAGCAATATTTTAATAGATAATTTTTGGGTCACTTTTGTAGATAGATGGATTTATGCTTTTCATATGCCTCTATTTTTTTTAATAGCAGGACTTTTCATTCAAAAATCTGTTCAAAAACCCTTAGACATTTTTCTGATCAGCCGAGTTAAAATAATTATCTATCCTTACTTTATTTGGTCAATTTTACAAGGTGGATTACAAACTGTTTTAAGTAAATATGCGAATAATAAAATACAGGTAGAGGCATTGTGGAATATTACCTATCATCCAATTATGCAATTTTGGTTTTTATATGTTTTATTCATTCTCATTGTAGGCTATGCTATTCTTTGTTAATGTACTGGTACAAAAACACCTTTTTACTTTTTTTTATTCTCCTTATTTTGCTGCCTATTGTTATTATTAAATATTGATATTGGTTCATGGGGTGTCTTATATCAAACTCGCTCGAATGCTATTTATTTCGCCGTAGGAGCGATTCTAGGAAGCAATCCCAATTATTTACAGTCAATTAATAGTACTCGTTCTAAAATTTTAATAATTATCAGTTTTTTGGGATTTGCTATCATTGCTTTTGCAACTATAAAAAATTTACAAGCAAATAACTTCATCGCTTTCTTACTGGCATTCTTAGGTGTTAGTTCAACAATTTGTCTGAGTATTTTTAGTACGAGATCAAATAGATTCAAGTTTATTCAACAGTGGGGTATTTTCTCCCTAGCAATTTTTGTTGCTCATACAATTGCTTCAGCGATGGCACGGATTATATTACAGAAGTTATTAGGCATAACTGAACCGTGGATTCATCTACTGATTGGGACTGGAGTGGGAATATATTTATCAATTGCATTAGTATTGCTTGGTGAAAGACTAAAGTTTCCTTATTTTTTCACCTATGGAAAGTCTTTTAAAGTGTGATATTCTTTAAACATCAAATTTTCCCTTGCTCTCTTTGTAAGCTAAATAAGCTGCGCCCATTCTATTTCTGGAGTATAGCTTCAATCTCAGTTAGGGAAATGGGTTGATTAGTTCCTTGTTTAGAGGTTGCTGGAATTTCAACCACAATCATATAACCTTCAATTTTTCTCCCATTAACCTCAGCTAAGGTCTTAAGAATGTTGGGCATATCACCTTTTATTAACTGGCCCGTTTGATCATAAATTTCCTGGGCGGAAAGACAACCGATCGCCGGATTCCAACCATCACTTTGGGGAAAACGTTGATTATTAACAAAAAAGCTAGTTGATTCTCCACTGCCATGAATCCGAATCAGCGATCGCCCAAGACGGCCAGCCCAATAAGTTTGAGCAATAGGAGCGTATTGTTGCCAACTAGAAGGCAGCAAACTGTAATAGGAATTCAGAGCGCCAATCATTTGGCCCGGTTGAGTGGCAATAAAGTTCTGAACGCCGGATTCAAAGGGCATGAACACTTTTACAAGGGGAAATTGGCCATAGGCCGTAAAATAGGTAGCAGATGGACGAGGCATGGTTCCTTCTATACGATAAATTCCCTGGGGTGTTTGGCCCCGCACAAAATTCCAACGCAGACCATGTAAAGAACGAGTGAGTAACGGCACTGACCAAAGAGGAGATTGAGGTTGAGAGGTTTCGCGGCGAAATTGGCCATTACCATCTTTTAACACGGCCCGACAAAGTAGCCCTCGATTTGGGCGGCAAAAGACATAAAGTTGGGGGGATTGGGGAGCAATTTGCCAGGCGAGTAAATCCTGAAGAGGCGGCAGCGAAGAAGGCTTTAATTGTTCGCTAATATCTTGTAAGGCTACCTTAAAAGCAAGATTATCAACCCCTTGAAAACGGTTTTGAAGTTGTTGTAATTCTGTTTTAGCAAGGGCCGGTTTTAAACCGGATTGAACTAAGGCCGATAGGGCCATGACTGACCATTCGGGATCAGGGCTATTTTTAACAATATTTTGAAAGCGATCGCCGATCAATGCCAATTTTTGAGGATTGCCGAGATAGAGTTGGGTTCCCACCTGCATCGCCATTTGTACCGTCTTTGCTTGGGAAGGAGACAAGTTCGGATTCATGGCCAGTTCTAGGATCTGGGCGATCGCCTCGATCACGAGGGGAGACTGGGGTTCTAACAGAGCCGTTGCCCAAAGCGTTTGTCGCCACTGGGTTTCATTGGCCTCGGTGACGGGATAACGTTGCAGATCAAAGCGTTCCGGTGCAATCCGAGCCTGTTGTTCCTGTAGATGCGATCGGCGGGCAGAAGTCGTTGCCCTAGGCTGCTGTTCTATGATCAAATCCTGGGGGCGCAGGGAAAAGGCCGTATTTTCTGCTGGTAATATTTTAGGAAAGAGCAGTCCCAATCCTAACCATAGGACAGACCATTTTAGCCATTTTAATGCTTGACTACTGACAGGCATCGTCATTAAGATGATTTCATTAATATTGACAGAGTTATAGATCTGATCTTATAGCAATTTTAGACGAAGTGACCAAAATGATATTTTCTGGTAAAATTTAATCCTCTTTAAATCTTCTTTAAAACTCAATTAAGCTTAATTATATTTATGGCATTTATATAGCATTTTTCACTTTGGTGAGATTTCTACAAGTTTTGCTAACAAGGGGCTTAAGCCCCTTGCCTGTACCTCATTTTCATGAAAATTACTATAATGTTAACAATTAATTTCTTAAAAATATTGTTTTGACTCTGCTAAATGTTTCTCTAGGGTTGTAGTCGGTAAAGGGCCTTCAAGATGTTGCCAAGGTAATATTTGATCTAGGTTCCAGTCTTGATAAACATAGAAATCAAGAGGGGGCAGAGTTCCCTTTAATTCCTTAAAAGCTCGTTTATAACTGCCCAAAGTATCGCCATAGTGACGAGTAAGGGCCAACAGAGGAGCTAAACGGCGATCGCCCCTAGAAATGAGTGTTTGAATCACTGACCAATTATAACTTTCAGGACGAAAATCAATGCCCTGGGGACGCAATTGTTTTTGTAAAAATTGTAAACGCTTTTCGGCGGCTGGATTGACTCCAAACCATTGAAAAGGCGTATGGGCTTTAGGCACAAAAGTGCTGCATCCCAAAGTAAGCCGTAGGCCTGTCACCTCTTTTTTAATCTGCTTTAATAGATCTACTGTGGCCTGTACATCCTCTAAATCTTCTCCTGGAATACCCACCATGCCATAAAATTTAATCCCTGTTAGTCCACCTAGTTTGACATTAATAGCAGCCTGTTTAATTTCAGCATTAGTTAACTTTTTATTAACAATTTGTCTAACTTTTTCAGAGCCACTTTCAATGGCAATGGTAATCGATTTGGTATCCCGTTGAGCAAGGGTTTTTGCCAATTTCTCGGTCACAGTATTAGTTCGCACGGAGGCAATACTTAAACGCACCTGTTCATACTGGGGTTGTGCTAAATAATCCAATAGGGTTTCAAATTCAGGATGTTGGCTAACAGATGCACCTAATAATCCCAAACGATTAGTGACTGTTAAACCGCGTTCAATGGCTGGAATTAAAGAGCCTTCTAAACTAGCCGTGCGGAAAGGTAAAGTAAGATAACTTGCTAAACAAAAACGACACATTTCTGGACAACTTCTCACCACTTCCACCATATAAATATTTTCCCAGGCGGCTTTTTCAGTGACAACAGTGGAGGCTGATAAAACATTGCCCCGATAGGTTTGTTTTTTAATCCTGTTAGGAATGTTACTATCAATCGGTTTAATAGCGGCGATCGCGCCTTCTGGATTATGATAGGTAACGTTATAGAGACTGGGAACATAAATGCCTGGCACTTGAGCGAGATGATGGAGTTGAGTTCGGCGATCGCAGTGACGTACCGTTTGATAGGCATCGATAAAATCTCCTAATAAATGCTCACCATCTCCTAATAGGATGAGATCAAAAAAGAGAGCAAAGGGTTCAGGATTGGCAGTTAAAACCGGGCCACCGCCAAATATTAGGGGATGATTTTGATCCCGTTCCTGGCTATCAATAGGAAGCTGTAATTTTTCTAATAAATTTAAAATATTGACGTAATCCAATTCCCAGGAAAAAGAAAAACCTAATAATTCTGGATTAGAGGGTAAGCTTTCTTGAGTATCTATAAATAAACGGCTAACCTGAACATCTCGACGGCTGGCTAAATTAGCCCAAATAAGTTGATAACCTAAACTGGTAATACCCACACTATACTCATTCGGAAAGGCAAAAATAGTTGGAATGGCATCACTGTCTGGATTAACTGGCGTAAATAATAATTTTTCTTGATTAGCTTCTTTCATATTGAATAATTAAAAATTAAAAAACAAGATCAACACCCTAACGCGATCGCTACTTAGACTACTTATGATTACATTTAAAACTGGCTTAGAATCTTTCTAGAAAATGAGCAACCCTTACATTAAAATCATCGGTATTGACCATAAATGACCAGTGATTTCCCGGCATCTTCTGTATCTCTAAATTTTTTAAATATTGTTGATAGGGTTTTAATTGCCAGGCGGTACGGTTCACCCCTCGGCTTGGTTGGATTAATAAAATCGGTATGGTCAAAGGTTGAGTTAAACCAGCCACTGTCATCACTTCCTCAAACACTTCATCCCTAGCTTGCTGAACAAATTTGCTGCTCCAAGTGCCATCTGCTTTTTCCTCAATACTAGCTTGAAAAACTTGTTGCTGTAGAGGACTCCAGCCTTGATATTTGGGTAGTTGTCGGGCTTTGCTTTCAATAGCCGCATAGGAAGAAAATGACTGACTCAGTTTTAAAAAAGAAAGAACTTTGTACAGCAACGGAAAAGTTAATTTAAAAATAGGGGGAATTTGACCAATGAAAAAAGGATCGACTAAGGTTAAACTCCGAAATTTTTCTGGCTCTTGAGTCGCCCAAATACAGGCTAATTTAGCAGCCCAGGAATGAGCAACAATATGAGCAGAATTCCACTCCCTTTGGGCTATTAAATACTTCAGATCATCCAAATAATTCTGGAAATAATAACCTGTTGGTGGTTTACTACTTTCCCCATGACCGCGCAAATCAGGAGCCAGAATGTGATAGGAAGGAGCCAAAAAATCACCTAAGCTTGACCAGACTAAACTCTGATCGCCTAAACCATGTAAACAAAGCAAAGGAGTCTTCCCCTGAGACCATTCTAGGGTAGAAATAATGATTCCTTGACTCGAAAAGGTTTGGCGAATAAATGGCACGGAAAAAAGCAAAAAGCCTAAGGATTAGTGGGCACAGGTGGATTATTGATCCAATGGCTGGCATCTAAGCCAATTCGTAGCGTTAAGTCGGAAGCCAAGTCTCCTGTGGAGGAAGCTTCTACTTGTCCCAGTCCGAGCAACGCCTGTAGCTTATTAGCCGATCGCAGATCGCCTTTTTGGGCCACAATTTCTGTCTCGCCTAGCAGTTGAGGGGCATCATGGACAGTATAAACATTGCGGAAGTTATTTTGACGTAAATAGCTTTGTACCTTTTCCAGTAAAGCGGGATCATCCGTTGCATTCTGTAAAGCAATACTTAAACGCTTAATCGAACGATCGCTGGTTACGTCTGTTTGAGTCTGCTCATTTAAGCCGAAATACTGATCCATAACGCGATCGCGGCCAGCGTCTGACAAAATCCAATAGCTGCGACCATCAAATTCATCGGGCTGACTAAAACGGCCAGGCAACATCACCATATGAATTTGCGCCTTATCCAACTGTCGTCCAAAATTAGCCAGAGCCAGTATCTCTTCCATGGTCAAGTTCGTATCGACAGATTTCTGAAGAATATTAATAGCCTGGGGAATGCGAGGAATGATGGTTGGATTATTCAATCGCTTTTGCAGAGAAGTCAGCAAAATTTCCTGACGTTGCACCCGACCAATATCACCGTTCGCATCCTTACGAAAACGAGCAAATTGTTCCGCTTGATCGCCATTCAATACCTGTAAACCTTCCGCCAAATTAATATCTAGCTTTTGGGTAACATCCTTATACACCATTGGTCTTGGCACAAAAACTTCAATCCCTCCCACCAAGTCCACTAACTCTCGAAAAGCATTGGTCGTCACGCGCACATAGCGGTCAATGGGAACATTATTTAAGGTGTTACTAACCACATTAGCGGCCAGGGCAGGGCCACCGTGAACATTGGCATCATTGATCTTGGTATAGTCAAAACGGGGAATATCTACACGGGTATCGCGAGGAATAGACAGCAACTTCAGGGTATTATCTGTGGGATCAAAACGGAGTAATAACATCGTATCACTACGCCCACCAAAAGCTTCTAAACTTTCTGGTGGGGCATCTTCCACCCGATCAATCCCCATCACTAAAATATTAACAGGACGGCCTAGATGGTAAGGAAAAAGGGAGTTCCAGTTGTCCCCCGCCGCTAAAATACTAAAATTGCCCCTTGGTAAATCGGTTGTGCGAGTTAGGGAAATGGGACTCCCTAGGGGAGTAAAAAAGGCCACCCCAACACCGGCTAAACCGGAGAGAAGAGCCGTGGTGCTAAACGTAGTGCCCCAAACCAATCCCCTCAAGAGCAGCGATCGCTTTTTCTGGCGATAAGCAGAAGCTTTTAGACGTTGACTAGGTGGTGTAGGGCGATTACCCGGACGGACTTTAACAGAAACTTGCGACTTGACGGGAAACGGTTCGATGCTATTTGCCATACAACTTCAGTACCCCACACCCCCGAATCGGCTTAAGAGAATATTTAACCTAGGAGTTAAAATAAGCTCAAAAAGTTCCTAGGGACATGGATTGACGACTTATTTTAAGTATTTTTGCTTAAAATTGCAAAGGGGAATTTTACGGGAATTTTCGCCAGCTTTAGCCGTCTAACATCGGTATTTTCCAACAATGTTGACGATTCCCCCCCTGTTTTGCCCCTCTTTTAGCGAACAATCTGAACCGGCATGACTAAATAGGTCATTTTGGCTCCACCCAGAGGGGTAAAAATCACTGGTTGATTACCCTCATTGAGTTGCATCTGAATATCGCCACCGGGTAACGCTTTTAAACCGTCCATCAGATACTTAACGTTAAAGGCAATGTCTCCACTCGCTCCTGTAATTTCGGCGGGTAATGATTCCCTCGCATTCCCTAAATCTTGTGCTTCCACCGAAAGCAAAATCTGACTATCTTCTGTATTGAGAGAAAACTTGACCAGATTATTTTTTTGATCCGATAAGACGGAAACCCGTTCCAAGCCACTCAATAAACGTTTTCTTTCCATGCTCACAGTTCGACTAAATTGACGCGGAATCAATTGTTGATAGGCGGGATAGGCTCCTTCTAATTTACGGCTGGTTAAACGTTGATCGCCAAATTCAAAGATCGCTTGAGTCTCATCGACAAATAAAGAGACCAGATCACTATCTTGACGAGTGGCTAACATTCTTTCCAGTTCCCGTAGGGCTTTTGCCGGAATTGTGACCGAAAAATCCTCCAAGTTACTACCCTGAATCGCTTCTTCTCCTTCCTCGGCTTCTACCTGGGTGGGGGTTTCCACTAGGGCTAAACGGTGGCCATCGGTGGCCGCAAACTCTAGGGTGTCAGCCGTTCCTTTAAAATGAACTCCGGTCAAAACCTGTTTAGTTTCGTCTGTACTGGCTGCAAATAAGGCTCCCCGCAACCCCTCATTTAGAGCCGCAACGGGTAACATCAAGGGCACACTATCGGCAACGGTCGGCAAGGAAGGAAATTCTTCGGCACTCAGCCCCCGAATCTGGAAACGCCCTGATTGAGAGGTTAGGGTGGCAATGAAACTTTCTGAGTCTGAGGACTCTTCATCGCCTTCGGGAGCAACATCGGTAACACTCAAGGTTAAATTGCCGTCAGGTAAACGGCTGACAATATCTCCAAATAGTTTGGCCGGTAGGGTAATGCTGCCCCCTTCTTGTACATCGGCAGGAAAACTGGTTTGAATCCCTAGACTCAAATCAAAGGCCGTTAAGCGTAATCGTCCTAGTTTTTCATCGGCGACCAACAGCACATTCCCTAAAATAGGATGGGTCGGACGGGAAGAGACGGCTCTACTGACAAAGGATAAATTGCTATTGAGATCGCTTTGGTTGCAAATGAGTTTCATAGATGAGTTTAGGGCTGAGTCGTTAGGAGTTAAGAATAGAGACAAAAAAATATTTAATGACCATTAGGGGTCACAACGGATTTCTAGCATAAAGCCATCGGGGTCATAAAAGTAAATACCTTGCCCAGTGGGACGGGTAACGGGGCCATGATCAATAACCACTTGATGGTGCTTTCCCACGGCGATCGCCGTGGGAAATTGGTCAGGGGCAATATCAAAGGCTAAATGATGAGCACGGGTAAAGGGTTGACTGGGATCAGGATGAGGCGGAACTAGGTCAGGCTCCCAAAAAAGGTCAAGAATAGTGCCATCGGGGGTCATAAAATTAGCCACTTTTCCCTGGGCTACCAAGTCCCTAAGCGTACTAGGAATAGCATCGCCCGTAAGTTCGATTAATCCCAAAATATGACCATAGAAGTGACGAGAGGCGGCCATATCTTTAACATTGAGGGCAATGTGGTGAATTTTGCGGAGACTCCCTAAACTTAGTCCAGCAGTCGAGATGGTCATCAAGCTTGCCACTCCTCAATTCAATTTGCAATGCAGGCTAGAATAACACAAACCTTCTTAACTCAGCCTTGGTTGCTCAGGAGGCTGCTACCATGACCTAGGATTCAGGGTGGTTTTGTGGCGGCTAGGAACCTAGAATTTAAGACGATCAAGTTAACTATTTTTGTCTGCAATTCGTCAAAACCTAATTCCTCTCATTAAACAATTTGGGTGACTACATTTCGGGACTTAAATATCAAGTCTTTAAAATTTGGCTTAAAAATAGTAATATTCAAAAAGAAAAAGCACAGGTTATCAAGTTATCTACTACTTAAAAACCAACACTAAAATTATTTTTATTAACATTTACTCTAAATCTAATCAGTCAGTTATAAACAACAAAGTAATTGAAGAAATTATCCAACAACTTTAATCAGAAAATCGAGCAACTTAACTATGATAGCAAATCCCAACAACTTTCCCCAACTTTCCCCCACAGAATATTTTGCATGGGAAGAACAACAACTCGAAAAATATGAATATATTAACGGTGAAGTTTATGCGATGAGTGGTGGTAGCAAAAACCATAGCTTAATCTCCGTGGGATTTATCACTTTATTTTCTAATCATCTAGAAACAAGTAACTGCGAAATAGGTAACTCAGACCTAAGAGTTAATATCACTGGAACCAATAACTATACCTATCCAGATGTTAGTGTAACCTGTGATAATCGCGATAAAACCACAACCCAATATGTTACCTATCCCTGTCTAATTGTCGAAGTTCTATCTGCCGGCACTGAAGCCTACGATCGCGGTGGCAAATTTAGAATGTATCGCAATAACCCTATCTTACAAGATTATTTATTAGTTAGTTCAACTAGCATCGAAATAGACCTATATCATCATAAAGAGAACGGTGAATGGATTATCATTAACTACAAAGAAGGAGATACCATCGAACTCAAAAGCATTAATCTTAGCTTTGCGATTGAACAAGTCTATCGTGGTCTTGTACTTAAATTAGAATAATTTGGCTTAAAAATCCTATTAACTTAAACCATGATACTTTTACTGTCTTAATGAAGGGAAAACGCAAATAAGTTTATGTAATTTTTTCTACTTTAATGGTAATGTATCTGCCAGTTCCAATCGATTCTATAAATATTGATCAAGTTTAGATATAATGCCCTATGAAAGAGCCGAGATACCCAAATAACGAGAATGCGATCGCTACTAACTCACCCCCCATCTCCATGAAACACAGTTACTATTGCTCTTAAAAATCAAAGAAAAACTGTATAATTTAAAAAAAAGTAAAATTCAGCAATGCCCTTAGAAATCCGTGCCATAAAACGTAAATCGGCTCCAGAGGAGACTCCTGAGCAAAACAAGGAAACTGATATCTCCCAAGAGACTTCTTCGACCAATAAAGATAATCCTCCCAGTAAAAAGAAGAAAAAAACGAATAAAACTGTAGTATCAGAAGCTAAGGTAGAAACTCAGCCTGATCAGGTGCTTGCTCCTGAAAATACTGTTGAAAAACAAGAATCCTCTCCAAAATCAGAGACTAATTCAAGTAAACAGAGTGCTAAGTCTAAGAAATCGGCTAAAAAAACTAAGATTGAAGCTGTCGCTAATTCTGAAATTACGGAAGTTGAGCAAACGCCCCTTAACTCTTCAGACTCCTTACCCTTGGAGCCGTCACCCTCTAAAGCCCAAAAAACTTCACCCCCTCCAGCAACCTTTTTTCAGGCGATCGGCTTCATTCAAGGCGTAATCGTTCTAGGAGAAGATGGACGGATAGCCATTCAGATTGGCTCAAATCTTTATAAACTCTACGCTAAGTCAAAACTTTTCAAAAAACTAGAGATTGGCGAAGAGTATTTATTGAGAGTCTATCCTACTATTGCTAATCAAAAACAAGTCTTTGGATTTAACGCCCTTTCTTGTTATACTGGCGGCCCAGAACAGAAAATTAAACCCGAAGATGCCATTCCAGAGGTATTTACCCTCAGAGGAATTTGGCAGTTTTTCGGTCAATCTCAATACACTACTATTTCTATCTTTCGTAATGAGAAACGGTATCCCCAAGATCGCTGCAAGCCGACTCATCTTCCTGTGTCCTGGCAAAATTCTCCAGTCCCCCCTTTCCGTTTTATTCCAAACCTAACGAAAGAAGATAAAAAGCCAGAACGCTACTTCGTACAGATACAGGCAAAATTTCTGCCAGGGGAAGGATTCTTTGTTTTTGATTCTCTACTGGCCGAGCCTACCCAAAAAATACCCAAATATATAAAAGAAATAAAACCAGACGAAAAAAACAAGATGGAGCAACTAATTCAAGATGGAGCAACTAATTGAACCCCTAGATTCGGCTGGCAATGCAGGCTAGAATAAAACTAACTTTCTTATCCTAATTTTTGGATGTTGTTGATGATAGCCCTCGCCGTAACAATGGGTGATCCCGCCGGAATTGGCCCTGAAGTGGTTTTAAAAGCGTTGGCCGATCGCCCCCTTCAAGAAACTGCTGCCATTACCCTGGTCGGAACGCGATCGCTGTGGCAGCAAACCTATGAACAGTTAAAAGAATTAGGAAAAACCGTTGCCAATCCCGACCATTTTCCCCAACTAGAAGTTGACCTTGATGCGTCTCAGATCGCTCAAATTAAATTAGGAATCGGAAATGCCGCCAGTGGAGCGGCTAGTTTTGCCTATTTAGAAACGGCGATTGCGGCCACCTTGGCTGGAAACTTTCAGGGCATTGTTACTGCTCCCATTGCTAAAGCCGCTTGGAAATTAGCCGGTCATCATTTTCCAGGTCAAACGGAGGTATTAGCGCAACGGGCCAAGATCGATCAATTTGGGATGTTATTTGTAGCGCGATCGCCCCATAGTCAATGGACATTACGCACCTTATTGGCCACCACCCATATCCCCCTGCGCCAAGTCGCGATCGCTCTTACCCCTGAATTAATGAGTCTGAAGCTGGCTTTATTTGTAGAAACGCTGCAACAAGATTTTGGTATTAAATATCCCACCATTGCGATCGCTGGTTTAAATCCCCACAGTGGTGAACAGGGTCAACTGGGGCGGGAAGAACAGGATTGGTTAATTCCCTGGCTCCTCCAAGCTCAACAAGACTATCCTCAAGCTAAACTGATCGGCCCTGTCCCGCCAGATACCCTCTGGGTTAGTCCGGGTCAAGCCTGGTTTAATCAGCAAACAACCTCTGTAGCGGATGGTTATTTGGCTTTGTACCACGATCAGGGCTTGATTCCGGTAAAATTATTGGCCTTTGATCAGGCGATTAATACGACCATTGGACTGCCTTTTATTCGGACTTCCCCCGATCACGGTACGGCCTTTGATATTGCCGGTCAGGGAATAGCCCGATCAGAAAGTTTTAGGGCTGCGATCCAATTGGCCGCCGAGTTAGGTCAACAGCGATTAGTTGACGACTGTACAATGAAAAGGTGAATTTTTAAGGACAGGATTGACTCCATGACGCGATCGCCCCGACAAGCCTGGGATATTAAACGATTTTGGCAAACCCTAACCTATTTTGAGGCCGTTCCCTTCCTCAATTGTTTGCAGCGATTATTTTTTGGGCAATCTAATGTTCCAGTCCAGCCGCCTCTGAAGGAAAATAAAATGATGACAACCGTTTTGGTGATGAATGCCAATAGTTCTGTCGGCGAAAAGGTTATTACTCATTTGCTCAATCGGCAATTTAAAGTTCGAGTTTTAGGAAAAAAACTAGGAGTAGCCCCTAACAACTTTGCCGATCCTGTTGAGGTTTTGACTGTTGAAAATATCACTCCTGCTATCTTTGACTCTGTTTCAATGGTGATTAATTGTAGTCCTCTCTCCAATGAATGGGAATATCAAGAATTATTTAATTTAGCCCAGCAATATTTACTCTCTCCTGATCAAACAATTTTTGATTTTACCCAACCCACTGATGATTTAAAAACCACCTGGGGAGCCGTCGATGATGTGGTGATGGGAGGAGTGAGCAGTAGTCAAATTCAATTGAGCTGCGATTGCGCCATTTTTTCCGGTCAAGTATCCACTGCCAATAATGGTGGTTTTGCTTCCGTCCGCACCCGCAATTTTTCCCCGCCGTTGAATTTCGCTAACTATGAGGGCATTGAAATTAGGATTAAAGGGGATGGTAAACGCTATAAATTAATTACCCGTTGTGAAGGCAAATGGGATGGACTGAGTTATTGCTATTCCTTTGATACCTTGAATAATACTCCCCAAACCCTACGCATTCCCTTCCAGCAATTCATTCCCGTTTTTCGTGCTAAAACCGTGCCAGAGGTGGGCAAATTTGATACCACATCGGTTTATTCTCTACAATTAATGCACAGTAAATTTGAATATGATGGCGGTTTAAATCCAACTTTTTCTCCAGGATTCTTTTGTCTAGAAATTGAAACAATCAAAGCCTACACTTCTAAGGTTAGACCCCAATGGCTAGAGATCCAGCCTGTTCTCAACTCTGCTTTCTGCAATTCTATAGAATCTCTTCTCCGCCAAAGTGGTTTGAACTACTGTCTTATTTCTTGTTCAGAAATTGATTCAACCCTTCAGTTGATAGTTGATAGTTGATAATGAATAGTTGATGGTTTACATTCAAAGATGCGATCGCCCAATAATTGATAGTGCGATCGCCTTAAGTCCTATCATTTACTGTCGTCTTTCATTAGGTAACGTCAGTTCTGGTTAAGCAGCAGGGGGTAAAGCCCGTTCAAGAGAAAGTCCTGGTTTTTTAGGTTGATGACAGTAGGAAATCAAGCCACAGAGAAGGTTAACCCCAAAATTAACGGGACTGCGTTGACGAGAATGTTCAATCTGAATATTTTTGAGCTGGTCAATAATGGGCAATGGTTCAGTCTGATTATTGGAATTGCATCAAACCCCTGTACAGCAAGGGATACAACGATTTTTGCCCTGAATCACTAAAATCCTTACAGGGCAAGACTTTCAGGCTATTTAACAACTAGGCTGAACCAGTGCCTGTTTTCCTCAGTCGGTGACTTATTCTAGAATAAAAGCGTCAATCTTTAAAATTGAGGGAATGCTATGACTTCTGATCGGGAAAAAGAAGAATTTCTCTATCCTCGTAGTAAATATTATGGGAGCTTTACACCTCAATCCCTAGTTTTCAATGCTAATTTACAAGAATTTGCTCAGAAAGTAAGCCTGCTCTGCAACCTAGAAACGGGGGGGAAAATTGATCAAGACGCTGCCTATAAACAGATCAAGGCTCTTTGGAAACAGCTTAAGGCCAGTAGAAAGGCCTTAGGCATTGAAAATAGTCCGCTTGAACCTGAAGATTTCCCTGACTCGGAATAGGGGCAAAATGTTAGGTAAGGGTTAATTAACCGTTAAAATTCGATACAATTCTGGGGATATTATCCCTTTTCTGGCCTGCCTATGTCTCGCGCTAAAGCTCTACAATACTACATCTCCGCTAGGTTGTTACTCGCGCCTCTGATGATCTGGACGATTGTCACCCTAGTGTTTTTACTATTGAGGGCAACCCCTGGCGATCCCGTAGATGCTATTTTGGGAAATCGGGCCCCAGAAGCCGCTAAGACAGCAATGCGAGAACAGTTAGGACTGAATAAGTCACTGATTTGGCAATATTTTGACTATCTAGGTCGTTTACTTCATCTGGATCTCGGCAATTCCATTACCAGTAAGGGCACATCGGTTTGGGAAATTATTCAACGGCATTTTCCGGCGACGGTAGAACTAGCCTTTTATAGTATGTTAGTTGCATTGGGGGTCGGAGTTGGTTTGGGGATGTGGGCAGCTTCTCGGCCAGGAACGGCGATCGATGTAGGGGGAAGGTTATTTGGGATTATTACCTACTCTTTGCCAATTTTTTGGGTGGGGATGTTATTGCAGTTAATCTTCTCGGTCAATCTGCACATTTTCCCCCTGGGAACTCGTTTTCCCCTCAATGAATCACCGCCTAATACCATTACTGGTCTTTACACCCTTGATAGTTTGCTCAGGGGCAATGGGCAGCAATTTTTAATGGCTCTTTACTATCTGATTTTGCCGAGTGTCACCCTAGGCGTTTTGCTCAGTGGTATCTTTGAGCGCATGGTGCGTGTTAACTTACAACAAACCTTAAAAGCAGATTATGTGGAAGCAGCCAGGGCGAGGGGAGTGACTGAAAACCGGATTCTCTTTGCCCACGCGCTGAAAAATGCTCTGATTCCAGTCATTACGGTTTTGGGCTTAACCTTTGCGTCTTTGCTGGGAGGGGCCGTTTTAACGGAAGTTACTTTTTCTTGGCCAGGCTTGGGCAATCGTCTCTATGAAGCTATTTCTGTGCGGGATTATCCGACTGTTCAAGGGTTAATGATTTTCTTTGGGGTTATTGTGGTCATTGCCAGTATGCTCATTGATGTGATCAATGCCTATCTTGATCCTCGTATTCGCTATTAGATTAAGCCTTATAGGTCTTACCCAAATTTGCGATCGCTTAAATTCTCTTAATTTCACCGCATGGCAGCAGAATTGTTACCGACTGAGATCATTGTGGCCCATCCTCGTCAGTCCTTGGGGAAGGTGTATCTCGATTGGATGCCGCAACCGGGTAATTATCTAGAATTTGCAGGACAGGTTTATGCGGTTTTAGAGCGTCATCACCATTACCAATATAAAATTGGGGGCTATTGCCTCACCAAGATTTCTCTACAGGTCTGTCCAGCCAATGCCTCAGTGGAAAGCGGTGAAACCAGTGAGTTAAATAGAGAGGGGCCCATAGGGGATGTTACCTGTCGCTTTAATGCCCGTTCGGAACTGATCCGCTGTGCGGTAAATCCGTCTGGCCCCTGTCAAAATTGCCATTTTTTTGAAGCAATTACCCCCTAATCCTCTAAACTAGAAACCAAATCCTAGTCGGTCTTCCTGAGCAGAATGTTACAAACTGTTAAGGAATGATTACGAAGGGGATCACAATGCCTGAGAATAATTGGGACAGGTTGCTGGACAATTTGAGTCTCTGCTCGATTAATCCGATGCAATCCGTCTTGGTTAAAAAGGTCAGCTTAACACCATTCTTAACTTTTATTTTTCGGGAGGAATCCATCAATGAGTATCGTCACGAAGTCAATCGTGAATGCTGATGCAGAAGCTCGCTACCTCAGCCCTGGTGAATTAGATAGAATCAAAGCTTTCGTCACTGGTGGTGCTACCCGTTTACGTATCGCTGAAACCCTCACTGGTGCTCGCGAAACCATCGTCAAACAAGCTGGCGATCGCTTATTCCAAAAACGTCCTGACATCGTTTCCCCTGGTGGAAATGCTTACGGCGAAGAGATGGCTGCTACCTGCCTGCGTGACTTGGATTACTATCTTCGTCTGATCTCCTATGGTGTTGTAGCTGGTGATGTTACCCCCATTGAAGAAATCGGCTTAGTCGGTGTTCGTGAAATGTACAAATCCTTAGGAACTGACGTTGGTGCAGTGGCTCAAGGTGTCCGCGAACTCAAAGATGTCTCCTTAGGCTTAATCTCTGCTGGCGATGCTTCTGAAGCTGCTGCTTACTTTGATTATGTTGTTGGTGCGTTGAGCTAGTCCCTTTTTGGACTTAAACGTAATCAACGAAAAGATTTTCTTTTGTTTGAGCCATTTTTACACTAAGCAAGATTCAAGGAACAAAAAAACTATGCAAGACGCAATTACGGCTGTAATCAACTCTGCTGACGTTCAAGGCAAATACCTTGATAGTAGTGCGATCGAAAAACTAACCAAATACTTCGCTTCGGGTGAACTGCGTGTTCGTGCAGCAAGTGTTGTTAGTGCTAACGCAGCTACCATCGTCAAAGAAGCAGTTGCTAAATCCTTACTGTACTCTGATGTTACCCGTCCCGGTGGCAATATGTACACCACTCGTCGTTATGCGGCTTGTATTCGGGATTTGGACTACTATCTCCGTTACGCTACCTACGGAATGTTAGCAGGCGATCCTTCCATTTTGGATGAGCGCGTTCTCAATGGTTTAAAAGAAACCTATAACTCTTTAGGTGTTCCTATTTCTTCTACCATTCAAGCGATTCAAGCGATCAAAGAAGTTACTGCTAGCTTAGTAGGTGCTGATGCTGGTAAAGAAATGGGTGTTTACCTCGACTACATTAGCTCTGGCTTAAGCTAGATTAATGAGACCTAATAACCAAGTCTGGTTTTAGGATTTTAGGTTCGGGAAGTCTAGAGTGAGTGCTAGAGGGTTTGAAGCTTATCTCTTGTGATTAACAGAATGAGTTTTAACGGTCTAGTATTGACTTCTGACTCCCGATCCTTGCTGTATATAGCCTCATCTTTTTTGATTGAAAGTTTTCAGGAGAAGCTCCCCCATGCGGTTCTTTAAAATTACGGCTTGTGTTCCTAGCCAAACTCGCATTCGGACACAGCGTGAATTACAAAATACCTATTTCACCAAATTAGTTCCCTTCGATAATTGGTTTAGCGAACAGCAACGGATTATGAAAATGGGTGGCAAAATTGTTAAGGTACAATTGGCTACGGGTAAACCTGGAACAAATGCAGGTCTGCTGTAAATACCATTTTTTGAATATACAAGGAGAGGTCTTTTGATGGCCTCTTTTTGTCTTTTGAGAGAAAATTCTGGGTGGTTTATGGTTCTTGTCGGAATTTCAAAGCAACTTAAATTTGTTAGTGTCTTTATTCGGTTAAGCATTTCTTCTAGTTCTTCTATTGATTTAAATAGGCGATTGGCAATAAACTCTTTTGCTGAATGCCATACTAACTCTATTAAGTTATAGTCTGGACTATACTC